>JAABUK010000097.1_pt1 | contig 203520 bp, 127 predicted proteins | sample 5559141 | NCBI WGS metagenome assembly JAABUK01 (sample SAMN10711869, study PRJNA513367) | rock metagenome | isolation source: Antarctica rocks | place: Antarctica: Victoria Land, Pudding Butte nord | collected 2016-01-03 | reverse complement strand
TATTAGTGAATTAATATATATATAGGATCTATATATTTAATTTATATATATATATATCGAATATATAAAAATCGAGGATAGATAAATTATATATATATATATAAATCGAATACCTATAAATCTCTTACATAAATCTAATATATATAAAGAAATATATTTATATAAATCGAATATCTATAAATTTAAATATAAATCTAAATATATATAAAGGAATATATATTTATAAATCGAAGATATATAATTAAATATATATATATATAAATCGAATATGTATATATGAATATATATATCGAAAATATATAAATCGATTTAGTAAATTTATTTATAGATTTATAATTTTTAACTAAAAATTTAAATAGGAAAAAGGAGTTTAATTTAGATTATTAATATTACCGACCTATTCTAGCGGGACGTATCGATATAATCGACCTCTCCTAAGATATACTATTTAATATACTCTCGTTATTATCGATAATTAATTCATCGATCCTCGCTTTTATTAATAAAGACCCTCGTTATAATCGATGATTTTATATCGCTTTATTAATATTTACGAGCTTCTCGGCCTTATTAACGCGAATACGGGAATTCGTTATCTTATTAAATATTTATACTAGTAAAATACGACGATTTAGTATTAAATTATCGATAAAAATAATCGAAGAAAAAGAGAATTAAATATACGACCGAACTAGAACTCGAAGAGTTTAAAGATTATAAAGGAGTATTAATTAAAAGTAATATTACCGGATTCGTTATTTAGCTAGATTAAAACGAGGATTAATAATAATATCATCGTTAAATAAAATAATTAATATACTCTTTTTAGAATACCCCCTTTCTTTCCGAAGTATATTTTAAATATAGTATTTTTAAAACTCGAGGATTAATAGCCGAATTATTATAAATAACGAGGATATCTAACTTTATAACTATAATTATAAGGTAAAAAATCTTCGTTATCTTCTCTAGAAATTACGTTATTCCTTTTTAATATATTTTAATTATCGTTTTTAACTAGGATTTTAGGGAAGATTACTATTTTTTATTTTATTACCTTTAATATAAATATAATAACGAGGTAATTTTCCTTTAATATAGAAAAATTATATACTAAAAATTATCGTTAAAAACGATAATTTAGAGATAAATCGTAGTATTCACCGAGCCTTCTCCTTCTTATTAATTATATTTCTAGTAGACTTAATATTAATACCTTAACGATTAAAATAGGCCTTATAATAACGAGCTCTTAAAAAACGAGGATTAACTAATTAATTATAGATAAAAGTAGTGAAGAAAAATCAATATTTTTTATATAATCCTCGAGAAAAATAGGGATTACGACGATTAAAACCTTACTTTAAACTTATTAAATTTAATGAAATTAGTTAAAATTAATTAATTTAACGTAGATAATAACGATTTAAAACCTTACTTAAAACTTATTAAATTTAATAAAATTAATTAAAATTAATTAATTTAACGTAAATAACGACGATTTAAAACCTTACTTTAAACTTATTAAATTTAATAAAATTAATTAAACTTAATTAATTTAATATAAATAATAACGATTTAAAACTTTACTTTAAACTTATTATTTATTTATACGCCTCGTCTTTTTCTCCTTTATAATAACGAATCGTGGTTTCCTAGCTAGGTATAACGAGGATTAAGATAAGAATTAAGATTATTTAAGAAGATTTAGAAGAGGAAAAATAAAAATATCGTCGAATATATCAACGAATTCAACGACTAAAAGATTTAACAGTTATTATATAAGGGTAGAAATTTTTGGTAGCGGAAAGCCTAAAGTACCCGCTCGGGCGCTAGTAATCTATACTAAGCTATAAACGGTAAAGCGGCTATTTCTGCCCGCCGGTCCTCGCTTAGGACTGTCGCTCTGCACCGAGAATTGCATTAGATAATTCAGTACGGAGACTGACGCCAAAAGTCCTGGCTAGCGTAGAAATTTACCCTAGCCCTAGGCGCTAGTGGCCCCCTGAAGAGTCCCCGTGTCTTTTGGGGTAGGAGTGCCCATGACTAGTAATTTAGAGGGGTTGCTCTAGGGGACTGTCTAAGGACGTGTCTAGGATATTACCCCCTATCTCTTAGGCGCTCGGACCTTGGAACTATATTCTTAGGCTTCCCTCTCGCACTCCTCGCGAAGCTTGCGTGGGGCGCAGTATACTAATTGTCTAAGTAACCCTTATAGGGGCCAATTATATGCCAAGCCACTACAATATTTAGCGCTTGCCAGGACTTTTGGTATCATTCTCCGTATGTTCATAGCAATGGGATTTTCCATCTGGACGGCTCGCTAGATGCCGCTCTGCTCAAGGCGTTTCGAATGATTTCTCCCAAACGGCGGTTGATATGTCTATATGGGTCTTTTCGGATGTGCTTAGATAGATTGGGCTGACCGTGATCAGCACACGAGGAAGACTAGCCTATCGATTTCTACGTAGTCAATAGTAGAAAAGCCAACGAAGGTGCTTTCGCCAAGAAGAGTATTTGACGCTATCCTATATCCAGCCAACAAAGCCATCGACCGAGCAACAAGAAATCCCGACCCTTCTCTATCTACAACTTCTGACTCCCCCCAACTACCGCGTTCCAGTTAATGATACCGTCCGCCGGCGCAGAGATAGTAGTCCCCGAAGCGGTAACAACCGCGCCGCTGCCCCGTTTCACCGTAACGACCACCGGGCCCATGTGTCCCGTAAACGGAACAGAAAAATGCGTAATCCCCGCCGCGGTAGCTTGGTGGCTTTCAACCAACACCCCACCGATACTGACGTCGATACTCGCGGCGGAGCCGAGGAGCGCATCCACAAACACCTTCTCCTGCGAGACCATAGCCGCGGGGGATATAATCTTCGCACCGGGCACTGCGCTATTAGTTCCAGCATCAGAGCCTGAAGAGCTGGGGTTCGGGCGGTGGTAGTATACGACTTTTTCGGAGCCGGAGGGGGCGGCGCCGGTCTTGTAGGCGGCGATGTACTGCGGGAGGAGATCGCGCCAGTGGTCGTGGGGGTTGTGCTCGACGTAGCGGTTTGCGTTTGTAGGGATGCCTGGAGATCGGATCGGGCCGATGTAGTGGGATTCGCCGTAGTCGTTCCAGGTGAGGATCTAGGTGGAGAAATGTTAGTAGGGGAGTTAGGATGAAGTTTGGGGAACAGAGGGGGAGGGTATACGCACCTCGACGAATTCGGGCTGGATCTCGAGGACTTGGTTCCAGCGGGTGGACCAGAGGTCGTCACCGCGCAAGATCCAGTTCTTGCTCCATTGTGGGAGGTTGGTGTAGAACCAGGGGGAGACGGGCATCAGGTATGGCTTGCCTGCCAAGCCAGTCTTCCACGCCTTGTCGGCTGTGGTATCCTTGTCGGTGTTGCCTGCTGGCCACGCATCCCAGGAGAAACCACCGTCGGCAGAGGAGCCCGCCACGCCCGCTGGGCCAAGATCGGACCAATCAGGCACAAAGAAGCAGCCGGTTTTCTGTTTGATTGTCGGCCAGTCGCCTACGCGATCGCCGCCTTCAAAGGTCGAGACGAAGGGTTTGCCGTTGTATTTGTATTGCGCACTGCCGGCTGTGGTGGCGAAGGTATTGATTGTGTTTGCGGCTACGCCAGCGTCCCACTCGCCGTTGGATCTGTAGTCGAAGGAAAGGAAGAGGCTAAAGTTGCCGTGGTCCTTGGCCGCTTGGGCTGCAAGGTTGATGGAGGAGGTAGTGTAACTGTCGCCGGGAGCAATATTCAACGCAAACGCGTCGATCCCGACATCTGCGGCTTTGGTGATGTCGTCGAGCCAGTCTGCGTATTTACTGCCAGCAGTATTTCCAACCTGCAGCCGTGTTAGTCTGGCTGGAAGTTCCGAAGACTCTGCAGATATTGCTTACCATGAAATGGGCGAAGACGGCCTTCGCTTGAACCTGAGCCGCGCTGGTCATGATGGCTAAAGCAGCAGCAAAAGAGTGTGAGAGCAGCATCGCGTAGGCTCAGCCGAACAGAAGTGAATTAGAACGAACGACTTGGAGTGAGTCCGATCGAATCTATCGATAGTCAAGGAATGAGCAGAACAGACTGCTGGACAAGAATGACGGTGGGGAATGAAAGAATGGGCAGAACAGCTTGCTGGACAAGAATGTGGGTGAAAGAATATGAGTTTGTGAAGAGACAACGGAGGGAAGTCGTCCTTGTAAGAGCATAAAGAAAATGAATATCAGTGTCTGCTGTGCGCAGCAGCCATGATAGCCTGGTTGAAGGAGGCAAGTGAGATGAGGGAAAGGGGGGGGGGGCCTGAACGCGCATGTTGGTGGCGCCGAGTAGCGCGGATGAGGGAATGAATGCGAGGTGCATTGTCGATCACCACTGATTGGACAGCACCTTCGCAGAACCCCTCCACAATCTCAGGCTTCAGATAATGACTCAAGTATGCAGGCGCAAATGATGGACAGATTGGGTACCGCTGATTGGTAGCCGCCTTTCCCTATCACTCTGCTGTCGAAATTTGTACTGTTCCACAACACGCCACCAAGTAGAGATGTGGATGCATTACGCTATCTGAGGAAGAGCAACTCGAAAAGTCGTCGTTCTGGCTTGCTTTTCCATAGCCTTGTGACTGCTTTGGCCACAGCGAGACATGTGGAGCTTAGGTACGGAATCGTCACCTGACGGTTGCTGATACTGTCGCGTCACTGCACGATTTAAATCGCCGATGGGTAAGTGTGGTGTGGGACTTTGCGCGGCTTCTGTAGGATTGATCAAGCCCAGGCGTGTCACGCCGCCTCAAGCGTCAAATCGCGCTAGGTGGCTCCTTCTCTGTTCTTTGGGTAGTACGAACTGCTGGGGAAGATAATTTGCCCTTTTTTCCAGCTGAAGTGTATATCTACTCCGGAAAGCATGTGAAGCTTGAAGGCCGCAATTCAATTGGGTATCTGGACGTGGTCGTTTATTGTTGTTGTCTACAGTGTTTCTAAATCGAATATCATCGTTGCATTCTTCGACCTAAATGATGAAGCACCCAGGGACCCGCTCGTGTTGATCTTTGACGTTTGGCACACCATCTGCAGAGAAGTACGTATAAATAGCCATGCTTGTGTTTGTTAGGTCTTAGAGTGTTTGGTGATAGCATGCCCTTGTCACAGATATTTGTGGCGTCTCGACGCCAGGACCTCGCTGCTCTCTGTCTTGTGTCAAAGCATGTGAGACCAGCAGCGAATCCATGGCTGTACCGATCCGTCGTCCTCGACTTTTGCAAATGCAGGGACTCTTTGTGGTCTCTCAGTGACACCGATGTCTACCGAAGCTTAGTACAAGACCTGAAAGTACAAGAGCTTCGTTCCAAGGACGATCATGCTGGCTTGCGCAGTCTCGCTGAAGTGATACCCTTGTTAGCAAACCTTCAATGTTTCAGGTATCTATCATGACGTCGCCCCACGAATACGTATATACCTGCTGATAAATTTGATCAGTTGGAAAGCCATGGAGCCAATCCCTAACACCTTGATGGAGGTTTTAAAAGCCAACCCGAGTGTCAGGAAGATTGTAGTCGAGTCGTTTTCCTTATGGCATCCAGGAGAGCCTAATTATTACTTTGACCTGGATCTGGACCCACGATCCACCACATTTGTATCGAACGCCTTTCAGCTCACACAAAAGGATGTGCGAAGTCTAGACACGTACGCCGATGTCGATGACTTTCACTTCTCTAGTTCTCATTTTCCAACCAGGCTGGAGGCATTACACCACGTCGACTCTTCCAGAATGAGGGAGCTCCATCTCAGCAACTGCACAGAAATTGGGTACCTCTTCAATGGATTGTTGTGCAATATTGCGACTGTCCAGCTGAAAGATTTGACGATAAGACAGGAAGGGCTTCAAGCAAATACAGGCTTCTTCGGCAAGGCCAAGATCGAATGCTTTCTCTCCATTCACAAGGGTCTAGAGGAGATCGAGTTCACCAATGTAGGAGGGAATATGCCATGTTTGCAGGCTATACTTGCTCAGGGATCAACACCGCGAAGCCTGAAGCTTGTGGAGACAAAACGCAAGAACAATAGTGGGTTTGAGAAGGCGCCGTACGAGTATGAACTTGAGGAGCAGGTCAACGTTCGGGAACGATGCCCTAATTTGCGGGTCTTTATCATTAACCTAGAGTCCAACCAGTCAAAGTCAAATATAGCCATCGATTGGGACGCAAGTGTAAAAAGGGAAAAGGCGATAGCCTAGATGACTTCTAGGATCTGTTATCGAGGAGTTCGTGGAACTCCCAACCCCCTCGCTCATTGATCTGCAACATGGGACAAAGCTGGTCACAAAACGTCCCGTTAGGATGGCCTTTCGTCCGTGGCGGAGTGGGAGGTTTGAGCGGACGCAGGATTTATCAAGAATCCGCTCCCATCGCTGTTAGTCGTGGAACCTTGGGAGGTGGTAGCTTTGTAGTCGTATCCGCCATTTGAGTTGATGGCTGGCGCGGAAGACTCCTTGGCTGCCAAGAGAAATCCGCCAGAAAGTCTTGGCGCAATTTTGGGAATCATCCTGTTCTACCCCGCGTGCGTGGTTTGTGCTTTCCGTTTGTGTTATCTGCGTGGTTTGTGCGTGATTTGTCACCTTGAACGTCATGATAATTCCAAAGTCATACTTCATGTGTGATATCAAAGCAGCAACAGTCTTCTAACTATCTCATTCACTTTCTTGTGACCTCTTGCGGCTCAAGTTTCTACAAGCACCTGTCGTTCAGCGTTTTTATGTACTTGGTGAACATCATTAAGGCTTCTGCCATCATGACCATCAAGCCAGAAGACGAAGATCGGGAAGATGCTTGGGAGACCACCATTCGCATCAAGAACATTCATTGCGCATCCTGTACTTCAACTATTGAGCGGCTTCTATCAGAGTTCGGTACTGCGATATATCGTGTCAAGACCTATATTGAAGAGCACAAGGTGCATGTTGCGCACGAGAAAAGCTTGTCGGCATCCAGAATCTGCTACATCCTGTCGCAAGCGGCTTTCGAAGTCTACAGCGCCATCACATCGGACGAGACCGGCCGTGAGGTCCGCAAACTTGGCGGTGATGACGACGGTGATGCATGGCTAGAGGCCGCTGCGACTCTTTGGCGACCACCCGTCAAAGCGTCTACGAGTGCTGCAGTATACCTGCAGCTTTCGGATAGCGATCGAAGGAACACTCATTTGGCCAACTGCGATGCCTGCCGCAAGGAAAGCGCTGCATCGTCCACGGAAGCTATTATTGAGAAGTCCGGACTTCATGAGCAGCAAGACCTCAGTTTGACATACCAGGCCGCAGATGACGGCTCAGCCTCCAGCTTGAACCACCAAAGCCCTAAATCAGGGACTTCACGGTATGAGGCTCTCCTCAGCATTGGAGGAATGACTTGCGCATCTTGCACAAGCGCAATCACCAAAGGAGTCTCCGAGCTACCATACGTGCACTCGGTCAATGTGACGCTGATGACGAACAGTGCTCTAGTCCTGTTTTCTGGCAAAGAGAACTTGGACAGCATTGTCGAACTTGTAGAAGACCTAGGCTATGATAGCGCAGTGGAGCGTTGCGCGGAACTCGATGAAGTAGCAAAACGGTCCGAAAGCACGACTCAACCGAGGTCGGTGATGCTGAGGACAGAGGGGATGTTCTGCAAACACTGCCCTGCCAGGATCATTGAAGCCATAAATGCTGCATATCCAGACCAGGTCACCATCGAGCAGTCACCGGAATTAAAGGAGCCAGTCCTGAAACTCAACTACCTGGCGCATCCTCCATATTTTACCATCAGAGACATCGTTGCTACGATTGATTCAGTCAATGCTGCCTTCCATACAACAGTCTACAATCCACCAACAATAGAGGAGAGATCACAGGCCATCCAAAGGCACGAACGAGATCGGCTTCTCATACGCCTTGTTTTTAGTGCTATCATTGCCATCCCTACCTTACTGCTTGGTGTGATATGGATGAGCCTGGTTTCAGAATCTAACGGCATCAGAAAGTACTTCGAACAACAAATATGGTCCGGCGTGGTCACCCGTACTGATTGGGCTCTCTTCATTCTAGCTACGCCAGTCTTCTTTCTTGCTGCAGATGTCTTCCACGTCCGAGCCATCAAGGAGATTCGCGCATTGTGGCGTAAAGGCAGTAGAGTACCCCTGCTACAAAGATTCTACAGATTCGGAAGCATGAACCTACTTGTCTCAGCGGGTACTTCGATTGCGTACTTTGCGTCTATAGCTGTGCTGGCTATCGATGCTACCACTGAGCCGTCCGGCAACTCCAAGTCAAGCTCGACTTACTTCGACTCTGTTGTCTTTCTAACCTTCTTCATTCTCTGTGGCCGGTGGTTGGAAGCTTACAGCAAGGCTAAGACTGGAAACGCCGTGGGTTTGCTCGGCAACCTCCGACCGCGAGAGGCTACGCTCGTTACTCACTCTTGCAAGACCTTGGAAGACGTGTCTAACGACAGCAGCGAGTCCGAAAGAGACCCTCCCTCGCAAAGATCTACCACGCGGATAGATGCAAAATTACTCGAAATCGGCGATGTTGTCATCGTATCCCACGGCTCTTCGCCTCCAGCCGATGGCATCATCGTCAACGGCTCAACCAAATTCAATGAAAGCTCCCTAACAGGCGAATCCCGCGCCGTGTCGAAGATCAAAGGTGACAAGGTCTTTTCAGGAGCTGTCAATGTAGGAGGCCCTATTACCGTTGAGACCACGGACGTTGGTGGTACATCAATGCTTGACCAGATCGTGGCCGTCGTGCGCGAGGGCCAGACCAGACGCGCTCCTGTAGAAAGAATTGTCGACATCGTGACTGGATATTTCGTCCCAATCATCACCGCTTTAGCCATCATCACGTTCATGATTTGGTTCGCACTTGGTGAGTCAGGTGCACTTGATGCAAAGTATCTCAATTCGGAAAGAGGTGGATGGCCGTTCTGGAGTCTCGAGTTCGCCATTGCCGTCTTTGTGGTTGCTTGTCCATGTGGAATTGGTCTTGCCGCCCCTACAGCCCTCTTCGTTGGTGGTGGATTGGCTGCTAGTCATGGTATTTTGGTCAGAGGAGGGGGTGAAGCTTTCCAAGAAGCTAGCAACATCGACGCAGTGGTCTTTGACAAGACTGGGACTTTGAGTGAAGGCGGAGATCTCAAGGTCACCGATTACGAGATGATTGCTAAAGACTCCGAGGCTCAGACCGCTTGGTCTATTATAAGCAGCCTCGAGGAAAGCAGTTCGCATCCTCTTGCCCGTGCAATCCTCGAAATCGCCTCAACAATGTCATCACAACAAATCACCACAGTCTCCATCACCGAAGAGCCTGGCCTCGGCCTCCGCGGCACATTCACTACCTCCTCTCCACCCGGTGAAGAGACCACCTACGAAGCCGCTCTCGGCAACGAATCGCTCATCGCCTCTCTCGCACCTCCCCCCGCCCCAGTCAACTATTTCACAACCACCACCCTCTCAACCTGGAAATCCCAATCTAAATCCATCGCCCTCCTCGCCATGCGCAAATTCCCAACACCTTCCTCTCCACCCACCCCGTGGACAGTAACAACCTTCTTCGCCATAACCGACCCACTCCGCCTCTCCGCCCACCCCACCCTCTCACGCCTCCATACCCTAGGAATCCCAACTTACATCCTCACAGGCGACAATCCCACCACCGCCGTGGCCGTAGCCGCCACACTGGGTGTTCCAGCCGACCATGTCTTCGCTGGCGTGCTACCGACCGAAAAATCGTCCAAGATCCGGTGGCTGCAAGAGCATGGGCCGCGCCGCCGTAGCTCCCCGTCGTGGTCGAGGAGTAGTGAAAAGAGGACGAGAGCGACAGTGGCTTTTGTGGGAGATGGGATTAATGACGCGCCGGCGCTTACGGCTGCTGATGTATCGATTTCCCTCTCCTCTGCCTCGGACATCGCGATGCACAGTTCCTCGTTCATCCTCCTATCGAGTGAATTGGGCAATGTGATCACGCTGTTCGAACTTTCAAAGAGAGTCTTCCGGAGGGTGAAGCTTAACTTCGGGTGGGCGGTTGTGTACAATATCATCCTCGTGCCTGTGGCTGCCGGGGTATTTTTCAAGGTTGATAGTGTGGGGTGGAGGTTGGGGCCTGTGTGGGGTAGTGCCGCGATGGCGTTGAGTAGTTTGTGTGTTGTGGGGAGTAGTTTGGCGCTGAGGTGGGAAGGGGGTTGGGGTGTAGGGTGGTTGAAGGGGCGGTTTGGTTCGAAGGGCTAGGTGGAAAAAGATGGCTGTTTGGTATTGGTTTGGTCGCTGCAGGATTCGGAAGTGGCATTTCTTATGCTCTTAGAGGGAGGAGGTGGAGGTTCTCGGATTAGGATGGAGCGGGAAGTGGTAACTTCCTTGCTCATGAGGGATGATTTTGACGATCTTAGAGCAGATGTGGAGCGAGGGAGGGCATTTCTCCTGCTCATGAAGGGACGGTTGGGCGTTACTGGTTGCATGAGATATACCCAACAGTCATAGTCACATTCATCATGAAGCTTCGTCCTTCCTCTCACACAAAATCATCACTCCTCACCCCAAACACCCGCCACCTTCGCTCCTAACACACCCTTAATCTTCGCTCTCCCAGTCATCGCCCCTAAGCTCGTCTCCACCAACATCTCCCTCTCCTTCTGGGTCGCACAGCCCTCGAACGCTTCAATGAACGCCCTAGGCGTGCTCCAAACCTTCTGAATCGCCAGCGCTTTATCCCCACTTATTCCACGCGTGCACATTAGCATCTTGAGGAAGATATCTCGCAGGATCAAAGAGTCGTGCTTAGATGCTAGAGAGGCGAAGGAGGGGTAAGTGATGCCGTAGGTCTTAGCTGCGTGAGCAGGATCGCTGCGGAGGTGGCCGAGGAGAGGAAGATATGTTGTTGGTGACAGGACGGATGTGGGTATGAGATGGAGAGGTTTGGATTCGTAGAGGGTTTTCAGCATGCGTGTCATGCGCGCCAGGTAGCGGATCGTTTCGTCCAGCTTTTGGGTGCGCTTGACGAAGTAGCCATTCACGACTTGGGTGGAGGCGATGGCGGATTGGATTGCTTCGTGGAACTTGGTGAGTTTCTCGGTGCTTAAGGAGAACTCTTCGATCAGGTAGATCACGTTCTTGACGCCTGATCTCCGGAGCCGAAACTTCTGCTCTTGAAAACGGCCATCTGTGATACTGCCCACTAAGTCATCGAGGCGTTTTCGTTCGACAATCCAGTCCAGGGCCACTTCATCGCCTTCTTCACCATAACGGGCGAGGAGGTTGGGGTCTCTGAGTTTGGCTACCCAGAAAATGTCGCCGAGTCCCAGAGGGCGGACAAGAGGTTTGACGCCTTTCTTGGTGAGCTCGTCTGAGATGTAATCACGATCATTTTTTGCGCGCACTTCACGATTGTCGAGGACAAGTTCGACGGTGAATGTACCTGATTGGACGTGGACTGGCTCGAAAGTTGGGAGGAATTTCCCTCTCTCTGGTGGCTTCATGCTCGATGAAGGGAGTCTAGGCCCTTTATAGGCAGTCGTACTAGGTTGAGCTGGCTCAAGAGGCTCCTGTGGTCGCTTAGTACTGGGTCTGGAGGTAAGTGATCTACTGTCCTGGTGAAAGGGTGATGAACTCCAAGGTATATCTGCAGGGGCTTCCGGCTCTGGGCTTGAGAGGAGCTCGACAAAATTCTTGCGTGCAATGCTGACTGGCTCTCGAATTTTCGAGAAGATACCATACTTGTCGACTGGCGAGCCACCAAGACGCTGTCCGGGTGGTATTGGCTTAATCTCCTCTACTCTGTGCAGGCTTTCTGAGTTCTTGAAGGTTTTTGGCTGCAGCCTCGGACGTTCTTCCTTATCTAAATCAACTTCGAGGTCGAGAAAGAGATCGTTCCCCTTATTTATACGCGTAGTACTTCCAACCTCCACGCTGGGAGCATTGTCTCCAGGTTGCTTAGGCTTGTAAGAGATTGGCCCTGCGCTCGCGCCTGCCTGTACGGCTTTGATCCTCCGAGCAACCTCCCAGCCCTCTTCCGTTAATGTATATTTCCTCAAAGGTCTCCCTTTCTCTTGTACCAAATCCTTGTCGACCAAGGTCTTCATGGAGTTCCATGCAGTGTAGAATTTCCCAGCTTCACTAGGTACAGTGAACGATGACTCGCAATGAGGCTGGGCCAGCTCAATAACTTCTGCCTTAGTGAGGCTTTGTAGTGAGTCTTCTGGCATAGAGGATAGCGCAAGTATGAGAGCGTAGGGGCCAGTCCGTAGAGAAGGGACGTATGGCTTGGCTTTCCTAGGCTTTTTCGCGGGCGCAGGGTCTTCTCCATCGGGGAGATCTTCGGCACTGAGGCGTTTTCGTGCTTTTCCTTTGGGCTTCTTTGGCGCAGGCAAGCCATTGGCTTCACAATGCTCTATGAGCCTCTCCGTCAGGCGCTTGCATATCGTCTCCCCAATACCATCGAGCTGCTGGGCTTCAGAAGGGTGACCGAATGTCAATGGGCATGCTTTCATGGACTCATAAGCTCGTTTGTATCTGTAACAATGAGCTTTCGTTTGCCAATGGAGAAACGGCCGACTCGCGTTGTGACGCCTTTGGTGTTGCGCTCTCTCGCCAGGTCATATATCTCCTTGATCCATTCCAGAAGCAGGGGATTGGCGCACGTAGAAGTAGGCATTTCGCGTGCTCGAAGAGTATGATCGTAGCTGACGAGCAGACGATGCGCAATGCTTCGTCCAGCGTTGACTATCGCCCGCTAAGGGAAGGAGGCGATTTAGCGCGACATCCAGTCACGTGATATCAACGTTGCCCTGGAGTACCTTAGTTCTAGTCTCGAGTCAGCCCTGGAGCTAGTCGCAATGGATTCAATGATACCAAAAACCTGCTCGATCAACTATCAGACCAATTACATTTCCACCATGAGCTCCAAATTCCCCACCCCTCTGCTCAAAAATGAGGCTCCTAGCTGCTACACTTCTAGCAGCGACAGCTATCCCCCTCAACGCTTCCCGCAGCCCAGGATGCGGCCGCGACCCTCCACCGCACCTCACGCCAGGCCACCGCTCGACAGCCCTCACAATTGATGTCCCAGCCGCAGGCGGCACGCGCAACTACCTCCTTAATCTCCCTCAGACTTACGACTCTTCAAAGCCACAACCTCTGATCCTTGCATTCCATGGCAAGGCGCAAGATGGAGCGCAATTCGAGGCACAAACGTAATTGACGGATTCGGACTTTAATACGTTGGGGCCGTGGTCGCATTCCCTGAGGGGATTAATCAACAGTGGTTGGGTGACCCGGAGGCGCCTCCGAAGAGGGATTTGGATGATATTGCATTTGCACAGACATTGTTCGAGCAGATTGCGAAGGCTTACTGTGTGGATATAAGCTAGGTCTACATTGTTGGCTTTTCGAATGGTGGCGGCCTGACGAACCTCCTGGCTTGTGATCCTAGATTCTCGTCATATGTAGCGGCTGCTGCTATCGTAAGTGGGGCAATCTACAAAGACAGGTCATTGAGAGGTAATGAGCCTTTTCTCGACGTCTGCGAGCCCGCTAGATCACCATTGCCCATACTGGAAGTGCATGGGAGTAAAGACCCTGTGATACACTACGATGGCAAGAACACACCAGACGGAGAAACATATCCCATTGATGAATGGGTTGCTGGCTGGAGGGAGAGGAATGGATGCGGAGGCAAGATGAGAGCGGAGGCCGAGACGATACACGGAGGCAATGTCAAGAAGCGTTCGTGGTGGTGTGATGGTAAAGAGGTTATAAGTCATTACTACATCGAGGGTTTTGGGCATGGATGGCCGAGCACGCAGAGGCAGGAGGATGATGGAAAGAGGTATGGGCCCCTGCAGTGGAATGGTACGAGGGATATTGTGGACTTTGTGAAGAGTAAAAGTCCGCCAGCTGGGGTTCATGCTGGCAGAGTCAGGGATGAGCTCTAAAAAGGCCTAGAAAGTAGGCTGAGACGCAGTCTTGTCAACCACTAAACAGCCTTGCAAACTGTCCGACTCGGAACGAGACGCCCACCCCAAGCCACGGTCCCAGCTCAACGAGGAGCTTTTAATCCCCACTAATGGCCCGACTTGGCTTGGACGTTAAAGTACTAGCGGTCACATACTCCATGAAACTCTTAGAAATCGAGCCCATCCTTGCCGGGTCAAGTTCCTAGCCGACGGCAAACCAGCACCTAAGTGCTAAAAAACTGGGTGGTCTTCGACTCCACCACTTGAGAGATCCACGCTAAGACGATTTTCGCGATTAAAACGTCATCCGGCGCTAACGATAAGGCTGCTCCCGCGCCGATCATGTCCAAGGGCAAAACGCAGGTACCAGTAGCAATGCAACAAAACGAAAGGACTCGTGAAGGGAAGAGCAGGGATACGGCTCTCTTCTTTCAATCACGCAAATCTTTGGCCTACTTTAATCTCATAGCTTCGTGTTGTTCAAGATTTCGACCCCAAGGTGAGACACATTACGAGGCTTACGGACTTGGAAACACGAATGAATCTCACCCTTTACAAATTTTCTGGATCTTTACTAATGACATTGGCGGAGGTCAACAACGATTGTTATGACTATTCATTGTGCTGACCTAACCGAGAGTGCGAGTGCCGCTCCCACGGAAACTCCACAGAGGGTGGAATCAAGACATGTGGTGGCTTACAGCCACGTTGATCATAAGGTTTACGCACGAATATTCGTGACTGTTCCACCACTGAAATAGTTTTGCTATCTTATGAAATAACGTTCTTTGTCACGAGTATGTGCTGGATACCAAGTAGTAGACAGGGGCGTAGCCGCCACATCGTGAAACATCCAGGTATCGTGTCCGTGGGCAAAGCATAGAATGATCATAAACAGACATGCTCCGAAATCTTAGAATAGAGAAGTGTATGACTGCTTTCAATGTGCCTACGTGCCTACTGCATTAACTTAGATTCTGTGTGTGCGAAAGCCGAGATTGCTTACTCCCGCGCCGCTCAGTGCTTGCAACGCATTCCCCCCACAGGAGCCTTGGCATCGATTTGGCAAAGCGTTAACGTGAGTAGTGCCATTTGCTACTCGACAACAAACCACACCTGCACCTTCCGCAAGACAACATCACATTGTCCTCACTACCATTGTCAATAACTCCTACCTCCATTCCTCACTACTGCCTCGCTTGTAGAGATATCCTCCGTGTCCGGTTGGCACTGGTACAGGCTTTCTGGCCGGCGACGCCCCTGGACCGCAGAAACATTTCCTATGCCTCGCGAATCTATTTGCCAGCAGTATACATAACGACCTGCATTGGCTTTCTCATGATTCATTGTGCACCGCCTTCTATTTGCGAATCCCTGCTTAGCCACTGCTGTCAAGGCTAGACCCGGACAGAATTGCCTCTACACTTCCACGATTTTCACCTCAACCGGACCACAAACCCACGCAAGCTTCTCTTCTACTACCCACTACCCGGCGGCAAGCCTCACCAACCTCTGAATTCTCTCTTGCAAGGATTCTCGAACCTGCTGGACCAAGGCACTATTACACACAAGCAACACAATAAGAACAGGGGGCCGCTCAAGTGGGCGCCAAAGTTGGGAATAGCCACCCATGGGAATCTTCTTCTATACACAGTATCAACTGGCAAGCTGCCGGTGACAAGAGGGTGTCATCATCATGCCGCAGAAGGAAGAGCTGCGCGACTTTCCCGAGAAGCTCGCTGCCGCCCCTGCCCCTCGTCCACACTTAATCGCTCAAGACTCAAACTCTCTTCCTTCTTCGCCTTATCAACATCCTCGGAAACTCTCCTTTGGCGATCGTTCGACTTCTCCCGAGAAAATCGCTAAGGATGCTTCTCCAAAGTCAAATCACTCAGAGCCAGAAAAAAGAGCTCGTTCAGGCAGCAAAGCCCCCTCTCTTGCAGGATGCAAATATGAGACTGGCATGGCTTTTTCAAGAAGAAGGATTCCATACTCAATTGGAGGAGATCAGCTGGAGAGGGCAAAGGCTCCGCCAAAGAAATACTTGAATCCTAGCGAGGAGGGGAAATTGAGTGGAGACATGCGAGAGCTGTATGACCGAATATTGCCGTCTACGGAGAGCGAGAAGAGTCGGAAACGATTCGTAGAAAAGCTGGAAAGGATACTGAATCGGCAGTGGTCGGGTGGTGTCATCAAGGTTCATGTGTTTGGGTCGTCTGGGAACATGCTATGTACCAGTGATTCGGATGGTAAGTCCCTGCGGGAGGTTCATCTAGCTATCCAGGTAAAGGCTAAACAAACAATAGTTGACATCTGCATAACTACTTCCATGAAAGCCCTTGAGCGAGTGTGTTTGCTAGCGAACGCACTTGCAGAGCGTACGTATACCAAATGTAAAGATTATCAGGACTTTGCTAATATGTCAAGTAGATGGGATGGAACGTGTTGTCTGCGTGCCTCATGCCAAAGTGCCGATTGTGAAATTCTGGGACCCAGAGCTGAAGCTCGCATGCGACATGAACGTCAACAATACGTTGGCCCTTGATAACACTCGGATGATAAAGACCTATGTTGAGATAGACGAACGTGTCCGACCCCTCGCTATGATCATCAAGCAGTGGACGAAACGTCGTATCCTGAACGACGCTGGTATGTGACATAAACACCTGTACGACTTATAGAGAACCCTTGCTAAATTCCCCATGTAGCCCTCGGTGGTACTCTCAGCTCCTACACATGGATATGCCTGATCTTGAACTTCCTCCAAACTCGCAACCCTCCCATACTACCTTCACTGCACAAGAAACCTCACCTGCGAAAAATTGGTGAGGATGGTAAGCCTCGCCCATTCGATGATGATATCGACAAACTTCGAGGCTTTGGGTATCAAAACACAGAGACTCTTGGAGAGCTTCTGTTCCATTTCTTTCGACGCTACGGGTATGACTTTGACTACGAAAAGAATGTCATCTCCGTCCGTGAAGGGAGATTGTTATCGAAGGAAGCGAAGAAGTGGAATTTCATGCAGAACAATCGCTTGTGCGTGGAGGAGCCCTTCAATACTGAGAGAAATCTGGGTAATACCGCAGACGATACCTCATTCCGAGGCATTCACCAAGAAATGAGGCGTGCCTTTGACCTGGTGAAGGATGCTAAACTCGACGAATGTCTCGAAGAACACGTTTTCCCAGCCACAGAAGAGAAGATATGGGAAAAGCCAGCAGCAAGACCTCCGCCCGTCCTTACCCGTAGCCGAAGTCAGTCGCAGTCTACGCAGGCGAAACGAGGAGGCCACAACAATCGCGGAGGGGTTCGGCATAATCAATACAATCAGCGTGGATATACACAGCATCAGCAGAGAAGAGCATCGAGCGCAACTGCCCAGAACAAATTTCCAGCTAACCTACACGGCAGCGGTGGCCGAGACTATCTTCCAAGAGAAAATGCTCTCCAAGCTTCGCTCGACCAGATCCAGCTTCACAACGAGCTCTTTACTCGCTATCAGCTACTTCAAGCCCAGGAGGAAGAGTTACGACGTATACAGACAGCATCTCAAATGCAAGCTCAGATGCAGGCTCAGCGATCCCACGACGATGCTTCAATTCCACCACTTCTGACGAGAGAGCAAGCGCATCGACTGAACATGAACAACCATGTCCCCTTGACAACACCGACTCGCAGCGCACAATGTTTCCATCCGTTTGCGTACCCGCAAGTGCCTGGCACACCACAACAAAATGTCCATACGCAACCCTCCTCTCCCTCACTAAAGCATGCGCAGCCAGATTTGAGGCATGGCGTTCACCGCTCCTCTGTGGCGGATGGCGCATCTGCTTCGAACAGCCGGTCTCATTCGCAGCCTGCCAGGACTGTACCGGTGGGTCTCACCGTCCAAAATGCACCTCCGCTCCCCTTGAGCAGCCAAGCATGGTTACAGTATCAATACCAGCTACGGCAGCAACAGATCTACGACTTGGAGATGTCTCAACAGCGATACAGACCTGTCGAAATGCAAATGCACCAGGATCCAAGGCGGCAACCTACGGATCAAAGCTTCGAAGACAGTGTACCAAAAGAGTATGTTGGGTATTGGGTCAATGACTCGCCACTACCGCGGCATCACCGAGAAGACTCTACATTATCCAATCTTCAGCGAGTACCAGCATACCACGACCTGCACCCTCGGGTTCGAGGAGTACCGCAAAGCTTCAGCAGACTGAGAAATGGTTCTCGTTCTCCCTCACCCTCGCCAGCTTTACCTTTCCGAGATAGATCCTTCAGTGTCCGATCAGTCTCTTCTGCGCCTCCTCAACCGGCACAACCAAGATACGATAGAGTTCAGACCACTTCACAAATTCCCCGTGCCTCTGGACCTATCATTGCGAATGGACATGATGGGTGGAACATGCCTGACTATTCGACAATGGTGGCCGAAGGCTCTTCCCACGCGACAACGATAAGCGAAGCTACCTCCGGATCAGATGATCGGCCGTATGATACTCCTGCCTCAGTCGATGCTGAGATACCTGGTAGTCAAGGCTTTGAAGATGGCCTTGTTGTTGATGAACCACAACATTTCTTTCAGACCTATACATCGGCTGAAGGTATACGCATGCCACTCAGCAATCGGAATGGAAACTACGATTCGACAGTGCGACGTGCTAGCAACCAAGCCAACGATACTCTCGATCCAATAGGTAATGCACAGCGCTCGGAGAAGCGGGGCAGGCCTGCTGGTGGACTAGGAATCCAATTTGGAGAACATCAATTCAGCCGCCCATCCGCGAAGCCGGAGCAAGCATCGCCACCAGCAAAAACTCGTCCTGCCGTCCAAGCATCCCCGCCGAAGCCTTTGCCGGAGCAGGCTATTACGCAAGTCGATAATGTACCCATGCCCATCCCATTGCTTTCACCAGTCCGTGAGGTAACAACGCCATCACCCACTGCGAAGAGAAAGCAAGATATGGTGCCACAACCATATACCGCTAGTAAGCGCCCAGCTGGAAAGCTGGATCTCTACATCCCAACATTTGCAGAGATCACGCGCAAGAAACAGGAACAGCAGCATGGTGCTTTGGAGCCGAAGCCGAACGGCGTACATCCCTCGAAATTTACCCAGGACACAAAAGCTGCCGAGTCGCCAAGAGGAAGATATCTTCCCGATGAGAGCCCTATGAGTTCAAAGTCACATACGCAGCTGCCAATCGTAAACGGTTGGCAGACGCAGTCAAGCAAGAAGGGCAAAAAGATCAGGTCGAGACCTAGCTCCGGACACATTCTTCCTGGTGAACCGATGCCAATCAATGACTACGAACGCAAGGGCGGATGAGAATGGCCCGGGGAGACCCTGGCAACTTCAGATGACAGATGTTTGCTCCGGAATGGACAGCAAATTGCGAGACTGCGGGAACGAGGCTGAACCCAAAAAATTAACAGCCAAAAAGTCTGATATCGCTTTCATCGCAGATCGATGGGAGCTGTACAAACTCTTAGCGAGGAACAGACAGGAGGATGAAGGGTTGGTTTTAGTTGTTGGTGTACATCACCATGATTGCGCGGTCTTCCAGATTCACTATCTTGGATTAGTGCGCATGTCTATCACTCTCATTGGAGTCGTGCGGGCTCTTTCAGCAAGCCATCATTCATTGGGTCAGTCAAGCGGTTATTTAGCATTCCATGGAGGATTGACAGGGACCATTGTTCATTGGGTCATTGGGTCAGTCAGTCAATCGTTAACCTTCTTCGGCCAAGTGCCACACGGGAGGGCACAAAAATGGAGTTGAGCGGCATAGCAGATGGAAGGATCAATCCAAAAGCGGCGTCTTATTCCTACAGCGTTTACGTGGAGTCATTATCATCAGCTGGTACTGTATCAATGCATCTGGGTGGATGGTATGGGCAATCCCAGCGTTGTTGTGATTATAGAGTGATGCATACGAATAAATTGTTAAAATCTTAGTATGAGGCTACAGCATATGCTATCATGCATGGGCTTCGACCAGCCTTGCCATGATATTTGCCTCTACGATATAAAAAATAAGGAAACTCACGTTACCGACGACTACGACCCAGAGATAGAGCGCGCGGCAGCTACCTAAACCGTCATCTGGCAGACCAGGTTCCTCCACAGCTCGCGGGAACCCCTTCCTCAGGTTACATTACCGTCCACTCCGAGCTCAAAGAAGCCACCCCAGAGCCTCCTCACGGCTACAGCCCCGGTCATGAACCTGACGGATATGACTCCGACCCCAACGCCCCGCGAGCGAAGAAAGATGAGAATGGAGACTTTATCTGCTGCGCCCGCTTCGTTTATGAGGAGGGCTGGCGGTGCAATTTCATATTTGCGTTTCCGATATTGCCAAAATTGGTTTTGGGTGCTTTGGTATGGGCGATGATGGGTGTGAGGCGTTTGCCAGCGGTCGGTGGGGAGGATGCGGTTGAGCTTAGACAGAGGGAGAGGTTGGGGATTGGGATGGTGGAGAGTGGGGTTAGTTGATAAGGAAGAGGGGGAGGATAATGTTGAAGAGGACGATGAGTTGGAGAATGCTGGAGCTGCAATGTGGAAGCCTGAGTTTATGGGAGATCAGAGTGAGTTGGATGAGTTTATAAGCAAGGCGGCGGATGCTGCATGAGGGGCTAGAGAAGGATCGATGGATAGATCGTTTGCATCGCACCACTAGAAAATATGAGACAGGCGATGTATCAGAGCAGTACCTGTTGAGGCTCATGGCACTGCTTTATGCTTGTATCGACTTCGAGAATCTATTGAGGGCTGACGTTGACGTTCTGTTTGACTGACAGATGGCGTCCTATACCTTTTTCCTATGCGGTGGAATTGCGTAGTACACATTCTTTCCACCCCTTGTCTACTACTTTATGGCTTTGATGCAGTCGGTAGCCCGCAAAATTTGGGTGAAGTGGACTAGTTTCTGGCAAACGGGCAATGGCTTGCCATGATTTCAAGACAGACGTGAACAGAGAAGCTCACGTGGTAGCTCAAAGCCATCGGGAGTGAAATTTAAGCAAATAGTAAACACAAGCATACTATATTATCACCATATTAGAGGAAGACCTCACTATAACACAATGGGAAACATACACATCCATCATGCACAGCAATTCGTTACGCTTCAAGCCGCCCGAGCCAACATATATGAGCCCACCCCGAAAATGCACCGAGGTATCCCATAAATACAGAGTCATCCAATGCTTCATTTCCCATCGCGTTACGTCCTTCATTGCTCCCCATATACCCGTCCTTACTCCTTCAGCCCCTCATTAACAATCATCTCGACAATAATCTGCGCCTTCGGATCCTCCGGATGCTGCATACAAATCTTTACCCGCCCCCCATTAACCCCCTCGTCCAACAACCTCACATCTCTCCCCGTGATAACCTGCCGCAAGCGTCCACTAATCGCGTTCCTCACCTCCGCATACCCACCTCCATCGCCAATCAAGATCAAGAAAGTGCCAGCAACCAAACTCGCACTTCGCGCTTTGCCAACGAATTCACATACCGCAGTCCTGGAGACGTCGCCATATTTATTACAATATACGCCCGTTGATTCAAAGACGAGGAGAAATTCGGAGTCTGAGAGGCGGAACATGCCCAGGGAGCGCTGACCGCTGATGCGTTGGGCTGTGGCGGCGACATCTGGTGGCTTGAGGTCTGGGATTGACATCGGTAATTTCTTGTCTAAGGTGAGGACTTCGATACCGCGAGCTGTGGAGATGGCTAAGGAAGAGTGGAAGAGATTGATGGCGTAGGTTTCGGAGGGGATGTAGAATTCATCGAACTCGCGGAAGAATTCGACGTTGCCTTTCTTGATACCGAAGCGATTTCGCGCCGAACTTGAGGTAGATGATTTCTGGTAGACGGGCTCAAGGACTTTGAAGATTGAGGAGACACCTTCGCGTTTCTTGTAGAAGACTAGGGCGCGGTCTTTCATGCGCCCGGTGGCGAAGAAGCCCACGTCCCTGGCGCCGGAGAGCTTTTGAGGTGCGCGGCGAGAGGAGTCGGAGGCGTTGTTGGGAGTGGGGCCGCCGGACACGGGGCAGACGGTGTCGAGGTGATAGGCTATCAGCGATTTGTCGGCGATAAGAAGGAAAAGGGAGAACTCTTCGAGGACGGCGATCTGGGTTACCCGTGTAGCGGCGATCGCCTGAATTTGAGTCAGTATACGGCATGATAATAGGGATAGGTCGACTTACTCTTGTCCAACCTCTAGGATTGGCGTAGTTAGACGTATAGACACCATAGTCCGTACCCACTGCCACCATCGGGTTGCCGAACGGCTGGTTGAACGAGGTCGCACAGTTGACGGCAGCCCTGCAAACAGGGCCTGGTTTTGGGCGAATCTCTTCGCAAGTCTTCTCTATCTCTTGTACGGCTCTGTATAATGGTGTACCTGGAATGACTATAGTTTTGCCCTGCCCAGACATTGCATCGTAGAAGAAAGCCGTGTCAGCGACAACCCTCAGCCGGAAAGGTTCTGCATTTTGCCTGTACAGCGAAGCTGCATGTCTCGTCTTTGCTGAGATGATCTTACCGCACCATTCCTCCCTGTTCTTACTACTTGGGGCATAGAGTGTATACGAATTGTCGAACCCAAGATGCTTGATGCGGAATGGATACATGACCTTCTCGTCCTTAGGGCTTTCAAGAGTAGTGGCGGCAACCATGGTCTTACTGGAGCCATTGGTCATGATTGACGCTGCGGAAGAAGCCGTATTCATGTGTGTAAGCGTGCCGGGGCCACCGCCAGGGTTAGACATTGACTGCCGACCTGGTCGGGTCTCCGCGGGAGCTGTTGCCTTGGTGGTAACAGCCCCAACAGCACCTAGCCCTTTCATGGTAGACTTGACAACGGCGTCGTCGTTATCGCTCTCAAGGACCAGTAGATCCATAGGGATAGGTGTCTTTGACACATCATACTTTTCATATTTCAAGCCACCGGCCGCATCTCGTGCTGTTACGATTTTGGCCAATACCAGGTAGTGGTCGAAAAGTATCACTTGAGATTCAACCCAACTGAACTTAGCAGTCCCTCGCCTTTCTAAAGCCCCTTGGTAGATGATCTCTCTACCCATGTGGGTCAAATTCAATTGAACATCCCCCATGCCAGGCCTCATTTGCAATTTGGCTTGGAGCTCTGCTAGGTCCACGATCTTAGTCATCTCAGCCACTCGGGCATCGCACTCCATTGTTACACCTTTGACCTCCTCTATCGCAACTTCAAGTTTGGTCTTCTCCTCCGAGTCTTGTACCGTGTGCTTGTGAACGGTGGCCAGCAGGAGACTGTAACGCTGCAATCTAGTGATAGGTGCTTTGAGATATGTGTCCCAACCTAACCGTTTGGAGCGTTCGTTCTCTCTTGCTTGTTGAAGAAATTGCCGAAACAGCATGTTACGCTTGTCTTCTGAACGTACCAAGAAGTCTGCATTTGGGAAGCTTGCTGCGTAGTCGACGTAGGCAGTCTTGGCCTTCCGAATCCATTCACGGAATATGTCACTGAATCCAGATATCCAAGGACCTTGCTCGTTTTGGCGATATTTCAAAGCGGCAAGTAGATATTCCTCGTTGATTTGCTTTATGATATCTACCTTGCCAAAAACATCTTGAAGAAAGTTTTCTTTACGCTTCGGCGCAAGAATTGGTGGTTGCCATTTGGAGAGGTCGTCTCTGTAGAGGACTCGGAGAACATTCAGCTGATCCATATAGACGTCTTCACTTGTCACTATTTCGTGCAAATTGTTCTGCCGCTCGAACTCTTTGCGATCAGCCTTGTCAATTTGATCCTTTGTCATCTTCCAGAATGTTGCCCAGTCTTCGATCTTTCGTTGCGGCTCCAAAACCTGGGTCTGGAGGTTGATCTTTTTCAGTGTTCGCATGCAGTGGTGAGCATAGCATCGACCGGCCATCGTCTGGGTGTGTACCATGGGCGAGTAGCAGCCAGTGCCTGTCAGTTGGAATAGGACACCTGATAAGGGAGCAATTCCAAATTTTACCCATTCTTCTTCTTTCAAGAGAGTTCCCGAGTGGAACATTTGCTGCACGACTTTGGCTCCGAGGACCTCTGCATCTGCAGTGTTGATAGTTGGCACCTTGTGCGTGAAAAGAGCGACAATGCCATCGACTATCGCGTGCTCCTTGAGATCTGCTTCACCCTCACTCATCTCCTTGATCCAATTGACAATTGAGCTCAGAGCCCAAGGTTCGGGGCATTTCTTGAAGTCAATAGTCGAAAGCTTCGAGGGATTGAACTTTCTCCGTTTGCCGGAAGGTATCTCTGGGAGTAGTCCGACAAGCTCTGCACTAGGATTCAGTGAAGGCTCACCTAAAGAATCTGTGCCGTAGACAGAAGCAGCGCGGAGCCCAGCCATTTGCTGCTGCTTCAGAATCCTTGCCCGATCTGCATCTGTCTTTGAACGTATCGGAGGGACAGTCTGAGGTGAGCTGCTATGGCTTATTAAAGATGACGATCTTGGCACAGGTGTTCCCTGGGGAGTGAGCAATTGGTCGTATGCATCTGGCGCGGCAGGAAACCTCGGACGCCCGTACTGATCATACTGTAAGAGCCTTTGCGGATGTTGATATGTACCAGCAGGCAATAGCTGAGGGACTGTCTGGGCGTTCAAAGATTCCACAGGAGCTGCTGGCAATGGTCGGCTCGGTCCCATTCCGGGGTGGAAAAATGTATCTTGCATACTGTCTCTGGAGGGGCTCTGGGTACCTGAAGTATATGCGCCCTCGGACTCTCCCAGCGTTGCTTCGTCACCATCTTCGAAGCTGAGGCGCCGAGGGATAGTTCCTGGCTCTGAAAGGCCCCCAGTACCAGACCGATCGACTCGCGCAGGCGCAAATGGATGGATGTATTCCTGACCCGGTATCGGATACTCATACAGTTTTGCTGATATGTCGGAACGCTGCGAATCCCTTGTCGCCGCAAATGGGCGACCTTGGTCATCTATATCATTCGCGTAGCCCTTACTCTCTGATATTGACGATTGGCGTTCGCCATAATGCACATTTCCCGGGAAGCCGCCCCCGTAAGTGTCCATATCGACATGAACATCGCTATCGCTACTATACTCGGCCCCCTGATGTTGATTTTGCTTCGCTTCGTGAGAGCTTAGTAGCGAGTCGCGACCACTCCGCCTTCGAGCCTCCTCTGCAGCATCCTGCTCGTCTGCCATGTGCATAGCGGCCAAGCCAGCTTCTGCCTCCGCGTCGCTCCTGTCACTGTAGGCGTCATAGTCTACGTACTGACCTTCGGCTATCTGTTCAATGTGCCCGTTGGTGTAATAATGGTCACGACCCGAGCTATCTCTAGAGAGTGACCCGCCAGCGAGAGGCGACCGAGTTGCGTGAGTCTCGTCTATCGAGGCGTTGTTTGGCGTTCGTGCAGCTCTTGCACTCCCTCTTGAAGGTGGTGCTCTTCCCATGACTGCAGCCTCAACTTCCTGCATGAGATCATCATATCCAGGCTCCTCGGCATCCTGCTCGTCGCTATGGCCATTGCTGCTACTGAAGTAATCCGTACTCGGAGTAGCTTGTGCAGGAGGGCCTGGAAGTGGTCTCGCTTGAGGATGTCGACGTAGGGTATCCGTACGTTGGGGTGAATGAGCCGGTGGGGTGGGACCTGGTGTTCCTGGATTTGGTGGTAATGAATCGTCGTTTCGCGAATTATTAAGCGATCCATCAACAGGCCTGCGGTATATAGCTGGCGAGGGAATACGTGGACTAGAATTCGATGAGTACGTCGGTAAGAGGGGCAGGGTGTTATGTAATGAGGGTGGACGACCAGAAGCTCTTTGTGTGGTGTTTTGTGCTCTTCGTGAAAACGACTGTGACGCGGCTGCTGAGGGAGAATTCAAAGGGTAGGCATTTTGTGATTGTGAAAATGGCGGAGGCGGGGGAGCTGGCGGTGTATAAGAGGAACATGTCGCCGGAGACTGTGTCGATGGGCGCTGTGGAAGAGGCTGCTGTCGAAAAGGTAGTTCTGGAGGAACGGTCGAGAACTGTGATCTTGTTTCCACACCAATCTGTGCTGACGCACGACTGCCATAGCGCTGTTCATATGGTCGCGGAGGCGGCGGAGGAGGCTGGGCGGTGTGAGGTGGCATTGTAGGTGGGTAAGACTGTGGTGGTGTTCCCTGGCTTGATCCACCATAGCTAGCTTGATATTGATTGCTGGCCGAGTAGGCAGCAGGTATATAAGGCTGATGGGCTGCTACGCTGAAGGTACTAGATGTAGCGCTTTGGGATTGTGGGCTATATTGCGTTTGGGGCGCTCCATATTGTTGTGGATTATATGAAGACCTGGCTGGAGGTACAGGAGCGGTTTCCTGGTGCTGATATCCACCGCCGCTGCTTGTACCGTATGAAGTCGTCCTCGGAGGAAAGCCCGGACATTGAATGCCACCCATGTACAGCTCTTCATGCTGCATACCAGCTATGCTCCCTGGCCTATAGCCCCTGCTTTGTTCTATATTGCCATCCACCTCTTCAGGGTACTGGGAGTCGTCGCCCGGGTCGAAGCTCGATGTCCTTCGTACGGAGGAATTCGCGGCAGGTGGCCCTAATGGCGCTGTGTTGCCATATGGGGATCGCGATGTTGGAGAGCCTTGATATTGGTTGTATTGGCTTGCTTGTCGGCGGCCACTCTGCTGGTAGGCCATTCTGCTTGCTCGAAGCCTTGTCCTGGAAAACTCCGAAAGCAAAGCAAGACTCTCAATAGTCGAATGGCATGGGAGCTGGAGCGCCGGAACGCCCACCACGTCCGTGGGTGGTGTTGATCACAGTGGGCCAAAGGGCGAGGAGAGTCGCAATTCAATAATCTTTGTAGGGATGCCGTATCCCGTCTATGAAAGCGAACGAGCCTGTCGTCAGACTTTTGTTCTTCTTTGACTGAGAGGCCAGGCTTCCCATTGGTAGCACGAGCGCCCAAACACTCCTCTTACGATCTCCTTGGCTGGCGCAGCCAAGCTTGATGGCGTTGTCAAAGCTGAGGTGACATGGATCTGCTCTGCCCCGAAGATCCAGCCTATTGAGCCAATATCCATGCGACTGAAGCCAGACCTCCCATCAAATGAGGCGAGTTTATGCTGTCGCCGACTACTTGAAGTATTGATAATGCTCCCGGTCATTTATACCCAAACTTTGCTCGTTCGATAACTGTAGGGCTGACAATTAAACGCCAAGCCCTCCACCCCGCCGGCTGACTTATTAGGGCGGCCCCTTCGGCCAGCAATGTCAATCTCGTTTTCAATGAGGTAAAGTATTAGAGGTCTCAGCCGTACGGTTGAAGGCTTCGTTTTGGTATTCAATAGATTCAAATGATCTCCGTCTGAAACATTTGACAATCCTCCAGTACTAATTGCCTTTTTGAATTCAGGCTTTTCCTATTCGCGTAGAAGGGTTCACCCCCTAACTGCTCGCACCCCCTAACCGCTCACCCATAGGGCTGATGCCTGGAAGCCGCCTAGAGGCCGCCCTAGTCCTGATCACTTTCGCGACAAGCACGGTCCCCGGAACTTCCCGAATTATTGCCCGGAGAACGAACCTCTAGGGTGTTCTTTAGGGGCCGAAGGGTCTTCCGGGCTTCAGCCCTACTTGACGAGCGGCTAGGGGTGCGAGCAGTTAGGGGGTGAATCCTTCTATCAAGAACGGCGATGATGCCGCTTGGAACGACGACGACGCTCAACAATTGTACGCCTCTTTATCAGCAACGCGAGCCGTCTCATCATCACCGAGCGTTGAACAACATTGTAAGTTGAGTCAATTGCATATAGGACTACACCACATTGGCTATCTAATAATTGGAAAATGTAAGACCGTAATGCCCTGCCCTGCCTACCCTATCCCAAGACACTAAATAGATCAAAGTCAGTACAATAGGAATGCAGTTGTCGTCTCTCTCTAGCTACCGCCCGTCCATGTTACCAAGTTTGACTGTCTGTTGGCATTTGCGTCTATTACAACTCCTCAAACATCCCCTCGAGAACTTCGAGTTCGTGCTTGAGGAATTCCTTGGCCATGGTGGTAGCCTTGGTTGCGACCTTTGGGCTATGCTGTTGGGCTAAGATCTCCGAGATATTAGAGGAGCCACCGCCGTTCCATGCGAGAATCTGGAGTCGTCATTAGTGAGTATCTCATGGGCAGGAAAATCATGGAGCACTTACATTTTTAGTGTTCTTGGGAACGTCAGTAAGACTTCCCACAGTGGCAACCGAGATGAGGTTCTCTTTGAGTTGCTTGGGGGTAATTGCGGCCACAGCGAAGGCGGAGTCCTTTGAGGGTTGTAGGGAAAGGAAGTAGGCCAAGAGACCTGCAATGTGGGGAGATGCCATCGAGGTGCCAGAGATGGTGTTTGTAGCATATTTGCTGCCAACCCAGGTGGACAGGATGTTGAGACCAGGGGCAAAGATGTCATTGCACTTTCCGTAGTTGGAAAAGTAGGCACGCTCGTCAGCGAGTGTCGATGCACCGACCGTGACAGCTTTCTCAGCGGCCGCAGGCGAGTAGTTGCATGAGTCAGCGTTGTCATTACCAGCGGCGACAGCAAAGTGGATACCAGCATCGACTGCGGCATTAACAGCGAGGTCTAAGGTGACTGATTTGCCTCCACCAAGACTCATATTTGCAGCGCTGCCCTTGAATCCCTTTTTCCCCTTACCCTTTTTGGCGGCCTCGACCTTCTCATTGTGGGTGATGGCGGCCCATTCGACGCCCTTGACAACATCGGACATTGTTCCTGAGCCGTTGGATTTCAAGACTTTGACAGCGTAGACATTGGCCTTCTTAGCAACACCGAATTTCTTTCCGGCGATGGTGCCAGAGCAGTGAGTGCCGTGGCCGTTGCCATCAAGATCCTCGTCATTAGTGGGGATAGTCTTGCCCCAGTGTGCTCTACCTTCGAAGTCCACATGTTCAACGTTGGCACCTGTATCAATGACATAAACGTCTACACCTTCACCGCCGTCTTCGGAGTATAGATACTTGTTAAAGGTGCCGAAGCTCAAGCTGTCGCGGTGGGATATTCTGGCCAAACCCCATGGGGCATTTTTTTCAGTCTCTGGGCTCGCGCTTGCCATGGTATGGACTTCAGAGTCCCTTTCAACATAGGCAACCTATCCCACAGCCACGAATCAGTATGGTCACGTGCGAGTAGATAGGCAGATAAGAGACGATGCGTCTGTTTACTTACATCTGGATGACGGCGAACTCTCTCGATAACATCCTCATCGAAGTGTCCAGAGTAACCAAGAAGACCGCCGGCGATGTTGTATGTATGTTTGAGTCCGCCGAATGTAGTGATGGGGAACTGCGACCTCTTCGACAGATCCCTCTTAGTTGACTCGATCTCGAGATGCTGGCCTTTGACCCACTCATGGTGCTCACATGCTGACGAGTGTGAGACATGAGGCTTGAAGACTATGATATAGGAGTTGGGGATCTCTTGAGCTTGAGTAGACGATAGAAGGGGGGCGGCATCGTTGTGGATGGTGTCAATGAGGACTGGGGACGCCGATGCCAATAAAGGCAGCAGTAACAACGCGAAGAACCCCTTCATGATGAGGGGCCTAGTGCTGTAGCTTTAGCTCTATAGAATGCGAATAGTAGACGTGAATGATGCAGAATAGGTCGAAGGAAAGACTGAATGGTTGTAACACAGAAGAGGCTTGGTAGGAGATAAGAGCTGCGTCGAGCGCCTGATCACAAGGCAACTGTCGCACTAGAGTAGACTTAGCGCCGATATAGCCTTAGTGGCTTGGCAATACTCTGTGAATTCAGCTTCCGGTCTCACTTGACATTTTTGCTCCGAACTGTTCTGGCAAAAGAAAAGACACAATGTCCCAATCCAGCTTGCAATAAACCTGGAACGTTCGTGGATCCGCGATACCACGTGACTCAGGAATCTCGCCCCCATGATCTACCACCGTAACTCGCGTTGTGAGCACGAGACACAGCCCAGCACTACCCCCGTGTGCTGGTGCTTTAGGTGCAGACCAATGAACGATGGCGAGGCCCCAAGTCGATGAATACTGTGGGAAGCATACAGGATGACGTTTGCAATTTCAAGGAGTCGGGCTTCCACGCTCAAGGACTCGGGACCCCCAACGGGCGAGCTTCAGAGTCAGCTACAGGTGCTAGGAGAGGACAATCTGGTGGGGGGAAGTGTGTTCACGCTGGAGCATATTCATGAGAAGCTGGAAGCCGGGCACCGGATACGTCAGTCACTATTGGACGACTCTGGTACCCCACGTATCAAAGACACCTTCAGGCATCTTGGAGGCCTGCAAATAATTATTGATGCCTTGAACGTCGTCTCCCAGCGTTATGGCGCACAAATGAGCAATAGCGAAGAGGAGCTTCCGATCCTTAATAGCCTCATGCAAACGATCTTCAGCGTCTTGTCAGCCGCTTTAAGTGACCACCATGGAAATCAAAGATTCTTTCGCCAGCGTGTCGATCAAGGCGGATGGCAAGCCATGAAAACTGCTATCCAAAAGATAGTCTTTGGTATAGAAGGCCGTGATATCAAAGCCTCGGGGATTCTCGCAGATCGGGTGTTTGGATGTCTACTAGCTTGCGCTCTAGACGACGAGTCCATAACCGATTTCTTTGGCATTTTAACGCGACAGCTGGATGATGCTGCTGGTCTTCAACAGCCATTGCTCACCTCGGAACCTGCTGATGGGCAGCGTGACCGTTCGGGCGGAATGAAACATGACAGCGAAGACTTATCTGCCAACCAGGTGGCTTTGGTCAAGAGCCTCCTCAAGAAAGACCTGGGTCCTCTATCTGTCATTCGTAATCCAGACGCTGCGTTGATTATGTTCGACATCTGGAGAGTGCTGGAAGATCAACCGTCACGAAATGAGGATCCGGTCCGTCATGTTGCCATCTCATTTGGAATGCCGATCGTGGTGAACTACATTGCGGCTCTGTCAACGGGGAACCTGGCTGCTCTCCACGGCACAGGCTTATTGAGTGCCGTCCTCAAGTCCCTACAAGGGTCCTCAGTTGAAAATCCTTCTATTCCAGAGCTCCGAACCCTTGCAAAAACGCTTCTTAGTTTCGGCGTTGCCAGCACGGACGACGCCTACTTTCTTTTCCACCATGCACGATCCTCGTTGCTCATTGCAGAGCTTCTACTGACATCTATAAAGTCTTCCCTTTCACCTTCTTTCGTACATTTTAATCTCTCCTTGAACGGGTATGCATCAATAGAGTTGCCAGGCATTGGAAGGGCATTTCCTCCTGTCTCTTCCAGCACCGGATATACGTTGTCTCTCTTCATCCAAATGATACTCTTTGATCCCAATGCGCACACAACCATCTTCGGCGCGTTTGACGCAAGCCAAACATGCTTTGTACTCGTCTATCTAGAGAAAGACACCCACAATCTAATCCTTCAGACCTCTGTGACCTCGTCGAGACCTAGCGTACGCTTCAAGTCCGCTTCATTCAAAGAAGGGCGCTGGTATCATGTTGTTATAGCACATCGCCGACCCAAAACCACATCATCTGCAAGAGCATCCCTCTTCATCGATGGTGAATTTGTCGAGCAAGTCAAGTCACAGTATCCAGTCGCGCCTCCGTCAAAGAATGGCGGCGAAGGCGGCTCCAGCTCCTCATCACATCGAAAAATCAACAATGCAGTTCAAGCGTTCATTGGCACGCCACAGGATCTTGCAACACAACTAGGCAAAGGGTTGGTACACACGCAATGGCGTCTCGCCTCAGCCCACCTTTTCGCTGAAGTGCTGAGCGATGACCTTATTGCCGTGTACTATGAGCTCGGTCCAAGGTACACAGGTAATTATCAAGATTGTCTGGGGTCTTTTCAGACATATCAAGCGTCTGCCGCTTTGAACCTAAGGAATGAAAGCCTTCACCCTGGCCGAGAGGAGAAATCGGATATTGTGTCCGCAATACGATCAAAAGCTGGGGCTCTGCTGCCGGAATCCAAAACCCTACTCAACATCTCTGCAATGGTAATTTTAGACGACAATGACCAGAACAACATCGGTGAGACACGCTTATTGAAGTCTATCTCGAAAACAGCTGGCAAGAATTTGCGCAACGTCACACGAGGCGGACTTAACGCTCTTGCAATCAATGGTGCTATACCTTCCATCAATGAAGCTTTACTTCAGGCTTCTGGCTTCGCTGTGCTCACCGGCCGTCCAACTGTTGTCGTACCACAGTCACTCGACGATGCAGCATGGCGAGTTGGAGGGTGTGCTGCTGTTTGTCTGGCTCTGCTCGAGGCCGCTAATGGTCCTGAAAACATTATTCGAACACTGAGACTACTTTTCGCAAGCGTGAAAGACAATTGGCGAAACAGCGAGGCCATGGAAAGGGAGAATGGTTTCGGTGTTCTGTCAATTTTGCTCGAAACTAAGCTCCGCTCAGCAATACGCAGCGACGACAAGTCACCTTCTTCCGCTAAGACAGTTATCAGCACCAATGAGGTAGGTCCGGATCTCGCTCTCACAGCGCTCGTGGAGATACTCAGGTTCCTCGGTTATAGGGTAGACAAGCCTGAAGACTCAGTGATCAATAATCCTTTGGCCTATCGCATTTTACTTGTCGACATGGAATTCTGGCGAGATGCAGAACCCGATGTACAAAAGTTGTATTACGAGCAATTCGTCGTTTTCGGTCTACGCTCCAAATACCACCATTTCAACGCCAAACGCTTGTCAAGGATGCGTAAGTCCCTCTTCAGTGAAGTCACCCAAGTCGTCCTGATTGGAATTATTAGGCATTACGAAGAAATGGCTTGAGGCTCTCAAAGGCGAAGCCTTCACCCCGCAGACTTTCCAATATTTCCTCGAAGCCTTTGAATCGTTCCTCACTAGCAACCTATCGGCAGACTCAATGCGATCCCTGTCGCTTTATATCACGTATGCCATACACAAACCTAAGCACAAATCCTTACTTCCAGCCCGGGGCAAGAGCGTCAGGCTGACCATGGATCTACCATCTCGGCGTAAGACTACTGGGAGCTCTTCGCCCCATCCAGGATTAGAATTCGACGACTCCACTCCTAAGCTCACCCAATCACAAGTCGCTTTAAAGGTCCTAGAGTTGTACACAGTTCTCCTGTGCGATAAAGCCGATACGACCAACATCAAAAGATTTGCCAGGACCGTGACCAATAAGGTAATTCCATACCTTACCTTAGATTATATCTATACTAACGCACAACAGTGGCTACTCCATCTTCTAGCCGACGATGAACCGACAGTTGTCATACTTTCCGCCAAGATATTGGCTCGACTTCTGGTGATAAGCGGCCCAAGCTATATGCAAAAGTTTGTCGAGAAGACGGGAGGAATAGTTGTTATGCAACACAGGCTTAAACGCTGGTGGTTCCTTCCATCCATTTGGCCCGTTTGTTTTGCTATCTTGTTCGGGCTAGATGTTGGTGCCCTTGATTTTAACCGGACATTCGACTTGTTCAGCCTGCTGGAGATGTTTGCATTGGGAGCAAGTATCAGGGTGGTCTGTGCAGCAATCCTTCCGGTACTTACAGCGATGCTAGAGCAAGGTTTGAAAACAGTGACCAGGGATCAATCAGACCCCGACTCGCCACTGGCGGAGAAAAGCAATGGCAAGACACCATCCTTCAACAAGACCCCTGCAACACCTACGCATACAAGACAGCGATCGAGAACCATGGAAATTGATTCCTCGCAATTGAGTGAGTTTCAGACCTCGAACTACATCTCTCAGATATCGCTAATGAATACAGCGAACGTAGGTGCGGGTATGGACCAATTTGCGGAATCCGTCTCGACGTTGCGTACAGTCACGCGGTTTTTGGCAGACATTCATACGAAGTCCACGGCTTTCCGGAATTTCTCCGCTACTTCGCTCTATGTCCAAGAGCTTTTCTATGTGCTATTTCCGATTATTGTGAGCGCTAATCCGGTCAGCCCAGAGATGGAGCTGAGTTCTCGAGACTCCGCATTGACCTTCAAGGGGAGCGATGTGATTATGAGACCACTGTCTGCCAATTCAAACAAGAATACTCCTATTGTTAGAACGTCAACTGCCGAACCCTCGCAAAATCTGAAGCCACCCAGGGCTCAACCACCCAAGAGAATGTCTTCTTATGTCTTAGTGACATCAGACAGATCGCAAGCAGGACCCTCTACAGCAAAACTTCAACCTGTTATCTCTCCTAAGAGAGTGAAGCCTACTCCTAACATGAGTGGCTCTATTGTAGAAGAACTGCTCGAGTTAACAATCGGTGTATTTGCCGATCAGATCTTCTCAAGAAAAGATTTCCCAGGGCTTGGACTGTTCATGAGAGTCCCACCTGGATTTCAGGAACATCAGGCATATTTTGAGACCTTCATTCTTCGCAATACTCTGACACAATTGGCCAATACGATCAAATTGGACCAGAAACTGCTCTGGGAACCTCGAGTGCTGACAAATCTGGCTCGTTTCGCCACGCATCTTGGCGAAGCTATCTACGAAGGATGGTTTATCAATGGCGCCGATGACACACTGGAGTTCCTCGCTAGTATATTAGAGTACCTCCAACTTCCAGACATTTCTACAATAAAAGCTGTCAGGCTATGCAGTCACCTGGTTTCTAATGTCCGAGCGGTTCTCCTGCGAGTAGTCCTTCTTAGGCTGTCTGAGCTAGACGAAACGCAAGCCACCAAAGATACTATTGCTTTTCTGAATAAGCTGGCGTACTGGCAATCTGTCTTACTGCCTGCAGATGACTCAAAAGAGTCCTCCCTCAGGCTACTTTGCTACTTACTATACAATAGATTATGCAGTCCTACCAGAGAAGTGCAATTGGCGGCTGCGAATCTCTGGCGAATGCTGCTCATCCAAAAGCCTGACGAGATCGAAGAGATCCTTCGACAAGTCAACACCGCCAACGGCAGCCAATTGACGAGGGATTTCAAAAAAATTGTGGAGCTTGATAATGAGACTTTCTTGGATTGGATGGCTGTAAATCGTTCTGATCTCGATAATGTCCTCTTTATTTCACTGTCAAAGTCGTGGGAAGCTTTTGTTGCAGAGGAGAATCGCAAGACTGAAGAGACAGCCAAGGCTAGAATCAGCAAGCGGAGGGAGAAGCTGAAGGTCTGGGTGTCAGAAAGTGTCAATCATGAAGAAATTCTCCGACGCCATGAGACTGGTACTGATCATTGGCGATCTAACATCTATGCCGCGGAAAACCTTAAACGACAACGTGCCCTGCAAGATCAACAAGACATCCAAGTATTCAATGCTTCAACATGGGCAAAGATGAGCCGAGAACTTCGCCGACCCTGCGGTCTTTTTGATGACATGGCTGTACCCAAATTACAGCTGGATCAGACAGAGGGTCGAAACAGAATGAGGATGCGCTTCATCCCGGACAAAGACGCCCATATGCGTAACTACCAGCCAAAGAGGCGGCAATCACAAGGTCCCGCAAAACATCGACGGAGCATCGGTTCTCGAAATAAGCCTTATGTGAACGATATTCCTCCACTTCCAAACCAGTCACAAGGCATAAATTCTGGTGAGATACGAAATGGTTCAGCTGAAGATCCTGGAGTATCTCCTAGACCAGTCGAGGAAGATGCTAACGACGGAGAAGCTGATGATGACTTTGAAATAGTGGATGACCCGCGGGATGATCCGGAAGAGTATGAGGACAAGAATCGCAAAGTGATGCGGAGCCTTCAGCGTGGAGACCAGATTGAACACGTCCACAACGTTTCGCGAGTAGTGGGTCTTGAAGCCATAGAAGGCCTTCTAATCCTCGGTAAAGGATACCTGTACCTTCTAGATAGCCTCTTCCAACGATCTGATGGTGAAGTGGTCAATGTCTGGCAGGCTCCGCAGGAAGAGCGCGATCCTTATCTGCAGATGATATCGGGACGAGAAGCCGGAGACCGGCCAACCCCTACCATGAAGGCCGATTACGAAACTCGTAGTTGGCGTTGGGACGACGTGCTCAGCATCTCGAAGCGACGGTTCTTGTTCCGCGATGTAGCCATCGAGGTCTTTTTTGTTGACGGACGGAGCTACTTGCTAACAGCCAGCACTCCGCCCCTTCGGAATGAGCTTTACCTGAAACTTTTCAGCAAAGCCTCAAATGCTGTTGAACGTGCATCCGCTGCTCTTGCCGAAGACTCTTGGAGGATAGAGTCCGTGCGCAATCCCATGGATGAGACCCAGACTTTTGGTTCGAGGTTCACCAGTGTTTTTGCACAGAATACCTCTAACCCAGCGACCCGAAAGTGGGTCAAGGGCGAGATATCTAACTTTCACTACCTAATGCTTGTCAATACAATGGCAGGACGGACGTTCAATGACCTCACCCAGTATCCTATCTTTCCATGGGTGCTCGCAGACTACACGAGCGAGAAACTTGATCTTACCAACCCGCGGAGCTTCAGAGACTTGAGCAAGCCCATGGGCTGCCAAAACCCCGATAGGCAAGCAGAATTCAGAGATCGTTACCAGTCTTTCGCAGAAATGGGGGATGAAACATCTCCGCCATTCCATTATGGTACTCACTACTCTTCGGCAATGATCGTAACATCTTACCTGATTCGTCTACAACCTTTCGTTCATTCCTACCTGCTACTACAGGGTGGCAGCTTCGATCATCCAGATCGACTTTTCTATTCAATGGAGAAGGCTTGGACTTCCGCATCACGCGATAACATGACTGATGTCAGAGAACTGATACCAGAATTCTACTATCTGCCTGAACTCTTCGTGAATCAAAACGGGTATGATTTTGGCATTCGCCAAGGCAATGGCGGTACGATCGGTACCGTGGATCTCCCGCCATGGGCAAAAGACGATCCCAAGATCTTCATCGCGAAGCATCGAGAAGCTCTGGAGAGCGAGTATGTCAGTCAACATCTACATCAATGGATCGACTTGATCTTCGGTCACAAGCAACGTGGAGAAGCTGCCTTAGAGGCTACCAATGTCTTCCACCACCTGTCGTATCATGGCGCTAAAGATCTCGATTCCATCGAAGATCCCATGGAGAGGCTGGCAACGATAGGCATCATTCATAATTTCGGTCAAACACCACATCAAGTATTCCAAAGAACCCACCCCCCACGAGAAGAAGCGAAGTACAAGGTGAAGAGGCTTGACACTGGTGCTGAGGGCCTGACACGATTGCCGTTTCCTTTGCTAGAAACTCCTGACCGCATCTCCTCGCTCCAGTACTCGCTAAAACACGAACGTCTTCTATGCTCCGGCCCATTCCGAATCCACGTTGGACCAACTTACGACAAGTACATGGAGTGGGGCTTCATTGATGGGAGCGTCAGATTCTATGCCGCTGAGACCAAGAGACTCATCGGATTGTTTGAGCATGTTCACCAAAACCAGCTTTCGTACGTACTATTCGCCGACTCCAAGACTCTGGTGACCGCAGGGTCGGACTGTACCATCTCCATCTGGGCTGTGATCACTACAGCAAACTCTGTAGACCTGCAGCCCAAGGTCACTCTGTTTGGGCATCGGTCTGCTGTTACTATGCTGGCTGTGTCACGTTCATTTAGTGCATTGTTGTCGGCTTCGTCCGATGGTCAAGTGCTCCTGTGGGACCTGAACCGCTCAGAGCTCGTTCGCAGGTTGACAACTGGCAAGCCCGTGGAGGTAAGTTTCTTCTTCGCTCGTACCTTGCCACCCCAGCTGATACTCTTTCAGTGTGCTCGTATAAACGACGTGACTGGTGTCATTATGCTCTGTCGAGGTTCTGAAGTTTCACTGTGGACCCTGAACGGCGACCCAATCCTTGAGCAGGACGTTTACGTTGAGGGCGACGACACCATTTCAGTATGTGCTTTCTATGAGGGCTCTGGCAACGAGTATCTTGAGCGGAACCTTATTTTCACAGGACACAAAAAGGGTGTTGTTAACGTAAGCTCTCACCCGTACCTCAACAACGAATGAATACCCAACTAATTTTGGCCTTAGATATGGAACATCGCTATCTCGGATGGAGCTTTTGTACTTGAACATGTGAAGCGTATGCATCATTTAGACCATGCCGGCTATAATATCGCCGCTACAATTACTTCGATCTTGCCAATGGCGCAAAAGGTGTACACGGGTGATGATGATGGACGAGTGGTGAGTACTGCCTTGGCCAAGTCTGTACATCACGGATGCTGATGATATTGTAGTATGAATGGGATTGTATTCAACGACATTAAATGAAGATGGCGGCCATGAGGCTTGTGAGCGTGACGGGAAAAGCATGGGGATCCAGGGATAGCAAGGCGTTAGGCGTTACGTGTCATGTCAATATGGGATATGAAGGCCAGCACAGGTTAGCTGGCTAGCAGGTTTCGTGCAGAGATGTAAGCAGACCTTATGTTTGCTACTTATCTCGCTATACTCATCTTGCTTCTACTTACTATCCAATGCCCCCCGCCCTCCTCTACCGTCCCATTAGTCAATTATAATTCTATTTTAACCGCAATTCAATGCCGTAGCCTGACAGATAAAAGCGATCATTAACACGTCTACACTGGGGGCTTGGACTGTCGATGGTAAGAGTATCGACATGTCGTCCTGGTCAACGAAACATTGAGAGGGGAGCGCTATAAATGGGTGCTTGAAGATGAAAGCCGGAGAGGCACAAGAGAAGGGTCGATCGGTGGCAGGGGTATCGAAACGTATCGAGGACGAGGGACTGATTCAAGGGTTGGGAACGAGGTGACGTTGAGTCTATATGTTCATGCTTAGAATTAGCGCTAAGAAAATGGCTCGAATAGGGCTGCAAGCAAATTGTAGGCAAGGGATAAAATTGATTCCTGCGTCAGCTTGTATCGATCAATTCAAATTGCACGCATTTGACCTAAGTTACAACCAAGTAGCACGTATTGCACTTGCAAGCGCTTCATGAGTTGTTGATATCATTTTCTTGTCGGTGGTATCAGGTCCTTATCGTGGAGAAAGGGCTGGGAGTAGGGGGTTTGGTTGACGTTGGGTCGCGGGTTAGGTTTGGTGTTGTTGTTCAATTTTATCTTGGGTCGTGTATACTCATTGATCTCCTTGCGAAAGTCTGGAGTTGCAAGGAGTGACAATAGTTGATTGGATATGGATGATACTATGTCCTGGCTGGACCTTAACATAGGATTTCAATATTTCTTATTGAACAACCGTGCCCGTATATATAACACATCAACATGTATCATATGCTCATAACGTTCGTTCGTCTGCCACCATTGCGTCTAACTCACAGTCAAAAACGCACTATCAACATCATTGCTACTCATCGACGAAGCTGGGTTGAACGCCACAGCCTTCAAAAAGCAATTTCCTCCCCAGAAATCAGTATTTCCGTACGGCTGCGTGTAATCGAAACTAACCCCAGCACAGCTTGAATTCAAGTGGGTGTGCTCTGACTGCTCGGCGGCATTGTAGCTCGCGCACGCGTTGATACAGTCCTCGAATTGGTATACGAAGACGCTCAGCAGGTTTTCCATAGGGAAGTCCCTGTGACATTGCGGTGTGAAGCTGACATTGTGTTGGGCTTTGTACGGGGAGGGGAGCTTAGTTCAGTCGCTCGATGGTGCGTGTGTGCAGGGGGTGAAGTTTGGATGGGCGGGAGCTGGACAGGTCGCGGTTTGAGATTGAAGGTTGGGTGATTGGATTGGACGAGCGTTGCAGAGGGCGAGCTGCCTGTTAATTGACCATAAGTTAGTCTGCGAGAGCGTTTTCTAGAAATATTCTCGAAGACATACTGCTGTGCTTGACTCAATTCGAAATATCTCTCATGCAGCAAGCTGCCGATGATATCAGCTGCAACAATTGCCAATGTTGCGGTCATGAAAAGCCCAAGTCCGAGCCGAATTGTCGCCTTGGGCAGTCTGAACAAGTGATTTCGTCGAATTGAGGCATTTCGTGATTTTGGAGTCGCGATTCTCTCGTCGAGGCCAAGCTCAGGGTGATATGCTTCTGGCAGATTGTTCTTGTCGGGTACACATTGTAAACCATCCTGCCAGGCATCGACTTCAGGTTTGGCGACTTGAGGCAAATGCTGATCTTTCATCATTGATGTCATACGAATTGTTTGAGTGTGAAATTGATAGTAATTATTTGGGATATGGGGCGATCAAATGTGGGTAATTCATCTTCTTGCAGCCTTCTCTCCACACGAAACATACCTGTGACACGGTAGAGCAAGTGCTATCATAGCCGGTGCGCACAAAATTTTTTGATGTCGGGTTTTTCTCGATGTTCTCGATTCTCTCTAGTCATGTCTACCGAACGGCTGGTAGAAGCGCAGATACGGCCCCCCAAACGAGCAATCCACTCAGCTGCAACTCTTCCGAGCAAGTATGCTAGACTAATTACCCTAACGTTTATCGACTTATACGGGTTCAAGCCAAGGTTGTGACCATAATTAAACGCGATCAATTTATTTGAATTACTCGCAGTTAGCTCAGGCCAGAGTCTGGGGTGGCTTTGGTTATCCATTCATGGAAGCCTGAGGTCAATGAATAGATCGATTTATTTTTCTGTAAATGATGCTTCAATCATAAAGAGTTCAACCCTGTAAAGTACTTCAAAGTACACGCGGTAAAAAGTGTAGCTCCCATCTCACTCCTTAGCGATGATTGACCAATCTCACTCGTTCTGGTAACGATGGCTGAGACCACAGCCGGCCAATGTACCAGCGTTTCTTTGTCGCGAATGGGGTCACTGAGGTCGGAAAGGGAGTGGGATGATTCAAGATCCATTTGTGTATGGGATCGTGACGCTAATCCAATTTGGGCTGGGATATATGACGTTTAGCGTCGCTTCCAGCTTTGCGTCAATCTCAACATCACATTCCCAGATCTCACCACCTTCGCCTCCACCATGCCTATGCCCGGCTATGTTTTCAAGGATGGTGGGCCAATACCAGACTCCGACCTGGTAGACCCCAACCATCCATCAAACCATACAGTAGGCGCCACGCCAAACATGGAGCCCGCGACCCGCACTTCCACCTCAAACAACTCTCAATCGAACAGCGTTACCTCCATCATGAACACGCCAACCTCAAGTGCAAGTGCGTCTTCTGCGTCTGCCGGATCTGCCCCCAGCGATAGTCATGCCCTTGCCAGTGCTCATCATGAGCATATTGGTGCAGTTCAAAAAGACCATGAAGATGGCGAAGTCAGAGATATGGGCTGGCAAGAACACCCAAAGGATGTACCTACACCTCTTGTGGGAGGATTACCGAATGAAGAGTTGTGGACGCTGGTGCGACGATTCAATAAGCAAATGTATCATGTCAAGGCCACGAATGATCCGCTACTTGGGGGCTTGGATCTCAACATTGTGGAAGATGAGGAATTTTCGCCTGATAAGCTAAGGAGCAACATTGAGAGACTGTATATGACTGTCATTATTGGGATGATGGGTTTTGGGAAGCATATCGCTCGTTTACGATCATGGCGAGAGCCCAGGCGAACGGCAGCCTTCTGCGCGGTTAGTCAAGCTGTGCATTGAATATTTATTCTACGGCTAGTAACTTTTACAGGCGTACTTCGTCGCATGGATATTCAACTACATTATACCCCTCGTTATTTCCACGTTCATCGTTCTTGTTGTTTACCCACCAGCGCGTCCAATCCTCTTCCCTCCTGCGCCTTTGGCTTTGGTCAACTCAAAGACAGGCGGCATTCAATCTCCACAGGCCGGTGTCCTTGGAAGCCACGACAGCGCGACGGGTGCTCCAGAGAAGCACAAGGGAGAGGCAGTCGAGCAAGAGGCTCACAACTTCGTTTCTGGCATCGGTTCCATTGCGCTCAGTAGCGCGGCTGGCAAACACGACCAAGCCGATTCAGAGTCAGACCCGCTCAATTCATCCGTCCCGGACCCTACAGACATGGCTTCTGACGCTGCTGCGGCCAAGCAGTCTGCACAGGGAGGCATCCCGAATGCGAAACATGATAAGACGAAGCAGCCAATGGAGCAGGCTATGTGGGTGAAGATGAGACCAATCATGCACGTAATTGGCGATATATCTGACGGCTGGGAGCGTTTCGCAAAGTACGTTGAACTGCAAAGGGCGTCTTGTATAATACTGATATGTTGCTCAGCGCCCTGTCTCCTACGCCACCTTTCCCTCAAGAAACTCCCCGCTACAGATTGGCGGGCGTGCTTGTTCCTATCCTTGCTGTATCCCTACTAACTAGCTCCGCAATGTTCATGAAAGCTACTTACGCTGGTGTTGGGTTTGGCTTCTTTGGTGACCCCCTCATCTGGCGTGGTCTTGACCTCTTGAACAAGAAGTTCCCCAACTGGCAGAAGCTTCTTGAGATTAGAAAGTATGTCAATGCCCTAGCTAAATTTGATCCGCACATCTGACTCCTTTCAGCTCTATCCTCAAAGGTATTCCTACAAACGCACAGCTTACAATCACTCTTCTCCGTATCGGTGAGGCTAATAAAGCCCCCTTACCTCCACCACCTCGCTCAGATCAACCACCATCATCGAAGCCTGCATCTCTCAATGGGGATGATCTAGCGCTGGATGCTTCGAACGATGAGATTCATGAAGCCATCCACAAGGACGACGACCAAAGAGCGGCTGAAGCACAAGCTGAAGCCCAAGAAGGGCAGAAGAAGAAGAAACACAAGCATGGCGAGCATATTTTGGGTTTCTTCAAAGGCACTACCAAGACTGGCGTGGAGACCAAATTCGGTATCGACAAGGCCAGAGCAAAGATTGGCTCCCAGCATGCCAAAGATCATCTTGGTATCCTTCCCAAGGCCAACGATCCAGAGGTATCAGGACCTGTGGACTTCAAGGGCCGGTACAAGGGCAGCAAAGGCTGGGTTTATATCAGCACCAATGTCGACATCCCCAGCGTTTCCTTCTCCAATAAATCAAGTGACGGAACAGGTTTGGAGCCCGAGAATGCTAGCGCGAAGTTCAGTGTTCCCATTCAGGATATCAGGGAATTGAAAAAGGTTGGAGGATTGGGTTGGAAGGCGAAGATTGTGGTCGGATGGGCGACGGGCAAGACGGTCGCCGATGGCTTGGAAATCGTCGATAAGCATGGTGATACCTATAAAGTTACTGCTATAAGGCTGAGGGAGGAACTTTTCAACAGGCTTGTTGCTTGCGGGCCGCAGATATGGGAAAGCTGGTAAAGGAAAGGGTGCTTTAAGCAGGCTACTGAATGACGTTCTTGGATTTGTACCATTAAGCCCAATTTTTTCGTCTGCTATACTAGTACTGTCCATCAACTCTGGCTAGACTTGTACCATTTTTTCTGAAATTCCCTGAATCCTCATATTACCTCGTTGGCAGTTGTCGGCGATCGTCGGTTAATATTGGTATTTTATTTTGAAGTTTGCTTGGCGGCATATCAGTGCCGTCACGATATCGTATACCACCCTTCTCAACCACTGCTGTGCCCTTGCACGCATCGGAGACTCCTTGACTATGGATTCCTCGGCTTTGCCATCTGAGAATCAAGCCCTCCTGAAATACGCCTTTAGGGTAAAGGCGCGCGTGTCCTTCACAAACGCGCTACTACATCCCACCATTAATGCGGGTTTCGAAGATCCAGAGCAGGATAATCCGAAATTCGACCCGATTGTGGGTGGAATACATTTCTCGCTCAAGTTTATACTGAGCTATCAGTTGGTGCTTATCGGGTTATTGTTGTTGTTTACAGCTGTGCACTGGGGAGGGAGATGGAGGGCTTGGAGAAGGAGGAGGAATTTGGCATTGGAAAGGAGACATGAAGGGACGCAAAGTCCGATAAGGGAATCAAAGGACGGAAAAGGTGGGATTGGCGTAGAGAATAGGAGTAGCGGGAGCTCGTCGTCCAGCAGTACGCTTGGAGGGGATGTCACACCAAAAGATCTGGACATTAGGAAGCAAGACGAGCAGACACCTCTGCTGTTGAAGTCTCGGCCCGTTCGAATATTCTCTCGACGATGGCAGTTCGTCAGTAAAACCAAAGCATGCCTCACATACCAGCCTCGCCCCATTCCCGTCATCAACAAAACCCTCCCCTCAAACGGCACCACCCTGGCCGTCCTCGCTTTTCTTGGCCTTCAAATCTTCTATGCATTCTACAACATACACTTCACTCTGAAAATGCTTTTTGTCTTCGCAGACCGGACAGCTTTTGTCTTCGTCGCCAACCTACCGCTCCTCTATCTCTTCGCGGCAAAGAACCAACCCATCAAACTCTTGACAGGATACTCGTACGAGTCATTGAATATTTTCCATAGGAGGCTGGGAGAAGTGATGTGCTTGCTCGCATTGCTGCACTCTGCTGGCATGATTGGCGTTTGGTATACTATTTTGCGGCCAGTAGGGATTACCTTGGTCAAGTTCCTGCTTATCAAGATGATTCTGCTGGGCATCGGGGCTCTCGTTGCCTACGAATTGATCTACCTTACATCCCTGGGCAGCTTTCGGCAACGTTGGTATGAGCTGTTCCTGGGCTTGCACATCGTTCTGCAAGCCGCGGCGTTGGTGTTGGTATGGTTCCACCACCGGAGAAGTAGGTGGTACGTAGGCATTGCCTTGGCTATCTTCTTGATCGACAGACTCGTGTACCGCATGACGCTCAAGAGCACCACCCTGCGAGCTCTGTTGGCGGTGAAAGAAGACAAACAGACAGTAGTCCTCCGTACAGCAATAGGCGCGGACCGACTTCAGGGCTTGGCCAGCCGTGTCTTCGGCTCCAACATCACCAAAGGCTGGAAACCCACAGAACACGTCTTTCTGGCCGTCCCCTCGCTCGCCATTAAGCACATCATCCAAGCTCACCCCTTCACCATAGCTTCGGAGGCGCCCACTGAAGGAGAAGATACTCAATTAGAGCTACTGATAAGGGCTCAAGACCGCTTTTCTGGCGACTTGGTACGACATGCGTACGACCATTATACGGTTTCCATCAGGCTGGATGGGCCGTACGGCTCTCAGTCCGCTGTGCAGATGTTGCAGGGGTCTGATCATGCGGTTGTTGTGGCTGGAGGGAGTGGTGTTGCTGTTGCGTGGCCGTTGGTGTGGGCTGTGCTGAATGATTCGGGGAATGGTGACTTGGAGAGCTCACTTGTGGAAGCGAAGACGAAACAAATACTGTTCATCTGGATCATTCGAGAGAAATCGCACCTCTCTTGGCTTGGTGCAGAGAAGATAAAGGAGCTGGAAGCTAGAGGTGTAAGGGTAGAGATACCTCCGCCTACATCTGGTGCTGGCCATCCTGATATCGAAAGTACTATCAGTGACTGGGTTGTTTCTGTTGATGATCGGACGCGTGCTGGCAGCAAGATAGGAGTCGTCGCTTCTGGACCCGATGGGATGAATCGTACGGTTAGGAATACTTGCGCTTCTTTGATATGGCAGGGGCGAGATGTCTCTGTTGAAATTGAGAAGTTTGGGTGGTGAGCTCGGAGGCTTTAGCAGGGGGCTCAACAGAGAAGCATAGACAAGATCATGGGTGACGATGTGTATGAGAAATGATGGCATGTGGTATACCCGGAATTCAGTGCAAATCACCATCTCAGTCACTTTGAGTACAATGTGGCTTGTTCATCAATCAAGCCGAGCGGTGTTTGGCTTATTTAGTACTTGCCTTGAGTGACTGACAACATATTTGACAGTAATCTTGAGCGTCATTTCAATGCTTCGATAGTTTTCTTGAGCATTACTGGATAATTCAACGATCGCCTTGAGCCTCGCATACCGTGGTGTACATCAAGCATTGTTCTGACAAGCTCACCATGTACTATCACGCTACAGCGAAGCTCAAAATATCGAGATATATGATGTCTTTGAGCAACAAAAGCCATCATATTTTGCCTCTTAGAGCGTAAATCTAATAGTTTCGAAGATTAACTGTCACGGGCGAGCCAGAGATGAGTTGCTATGTGTGGCGGACAGATATAAGCGATTTCGACTTTTTGTCGGTCCGCTCTTTCTCCAAAGACGTTCTGAATTCCTCCCGACGTTCACTGCAAACGATGCCTTCTTTGCGCTTTGCTACGAGTAATGCCGAGGGGCATGGGGTAAGCTCAAGATTAACTGCAAATGATCTACCTCTGCTCCACTTTCTTGTCTTCTAGATTGACCACGAGCTAAGAAGTCTGTCAATTGAAAGCATATGTCAAATCTAGATACGAAATGCAATGCTTATTCTTTATTCAGCGACTATAAAATTCTTTAAAATCATGAGGTCTTTCTTCCAATACTTGATCCCCTTCCAAAACCTCAACATCTCCCCAGCAATCTCCCCAACCTTCGTCTCCAACGCAGAATGCCCACCATCCACGAATCTGATCACAGCATTCGGCAAATCCTTCCTGAACGCCTCAGCGCCAGGTGGTATAAAAGCCGGATCACCCTTTCCCAAGACCGCAGGAAGCGGGACCTGGCTCTCCTGGAAATACTCATGGAATTTGGGATAAATACCCTTGTTATTCCTATAATCATAGAATAAATCCAGCTGTTGTTCTTGATCCTCCGCAGTAGCGACGTTTTGCAAAAAGGCGTATGTATATGCCGCTGCGTTGATGAGTGGGAGGTCCTTAGTCGGGACGCTGGCTGTGTACTGATACGCAGTAGTAGCGAGAGTGAGATTACCTGTGCGAAGCACCTCACGGGCGGCGGCGGAGTTGTTGGAGGCCCAGAGCGCTTCGATAGGATCTCAGAATGGGTGGCCCAAAGCCTTCATTGTACGCGTTGCCGTTTTGGGTGATGATGGCTTTGATGGATCCGGGCTTGGCGAGAGCAAGGCGGAAAGCTACTGGGGCGCCGTAGTCGAACATGTAGACGGCCTAGGAAGGGATGTTGAGGGCCAGGAGGAATGCAGCGGTCGTCTGGGCGAGGTTGTCGAATGTGAAATCGTATGATGAAGGGACGGTTGTGAGGCCGAAGCCAGGGAAGTTGGGGGCGATGGTGTGGTAAGTTTCCGATAAAAGGGGGAGTAAGTTACGATACTGATTAGATGAAGAAGGAAAGCCATGGAGGAGAAGCAAGGGTGGTAGGGTTGGTGCTCCGGCGGAGATGTAGGAGATGTTGGTGCCGCCGGACAGAGCGATGTTATTGTAGGTCATTGGATACGCCATATTTGGGTCGATCTGAGGGTATGGTATAGACTTGATAGTTGGTGTGGGATGTCCTGATATGTATTCTTGATCTCTGTCTGAACCATGGGAGGACCGGTTTCATATTCTGTCCAGCGTTCGGATTACTATACACAAGCTTAAGATCACTTATTGCATGCTTGTAAATCATCTACGGACGGAATTCAGCGGAGGGCTTGTTTCAGACAAATCTGATGAGTATGATGTCTTGAAGCCTGGTATACCGCGGAGAAGTGTTGTTTAGGAGGCGAGCTGAGCCAGCATTGACCCGAAAAGGCGAGTCCATACGCCCACCGACTAGATTCGTAGCTGATAAATGCGAAGATTACGGAATCAGGCTGAATCATTAGATCCATGAGTGACGTGCTGTGCTGTGTCCCATGTGGAACGCTGATCGAGAGATGCCTGCAATGGTAGCGTGTAAGGTTTTGAGATTCAAACGCCAGAATCTACCGTAATACCAGGGAACTTAGATCAGTATCAACGGGGAACAGTAGCATAAATGCTGTCATCATCCATGCCATGAATGATGACTATACATCTGAGCTACAAAAAGGTTCCAGACGCTGTGCAGATGGTGTTTCCCCTCAAAAAAAGCATGGGTACTCGTCCGACATACCACTTAAAGCGTCTAGCCGCGCCATCGCAAGCACTCCCCCCTGTCCTAAGACCGAAGACCGCAGACATTGGTAGTCCATTTGCCGACTTGAATTCCAAATAACTTCATAACATGGCTAAGAGCATTTGCGAAGACCGTAAGGTGTGTGTAACTCATCAAGTAAGTTATCAAATCAAGTAGCACGTTGTCGGAGCCCGGGAAACGTTTGAATCAAGTATAGAAGAGTGAGAAAGCAGAGCCCTCAAAATGAGTCGCAATCAGGTGCTCAGCGAGTCTAGAGTAAGTCGAAGAGGGTTTCTTGGTGCTTAAATTGACCGCACTTTGTGCATGCTGGCACTCAAGACTGCCACTAATCTTAACATCTAGCGGGCTAATCCATTTCCGTAGTGAGCTGCAGGGAAGATATCATTCCCACGATGAGCTCCAAAATCTTGACTTCGTGCTTCTCGTTCTCAAGCAAGACCGCAATCCACTGGCCTAACGCCCTCCTCGGTCCACCTCTTCGCGCTGGAATGTGTGCTACTGGAAATCGCTTTGTGTGACAGCCTTCGAGATGTTTTCACGCGGGCTTCGGCAATGATGAGCCGTCACAGCATGAGCGAAAAGCCAAGCTCAAAGCACAGAAAGCCTGGTGGGCATTCTGGGTGGGCTCAGATCAAGGCTGCGAAAATTCAGATACTGGATAGTGAACAGCGACAGGATCTAGCCGGTGTGACTTTTCACGCTGGAGAGACCTTCAAAGAAGTTATCTTGCTATGCGTGCACGCAGCTAATGACGATCCTGATCACGAGGATTTGAAAATCCAGAAAGTGTTAGTGAACGAACTCAGAGACTGCAGATTTTAGACGGCCTCTGAGCCCAGACCATGCAGGTTTGTATTTCAGCCACTGATCGGTGTACAGATGCGCTTTTGGTTTTTCCCTGTACTCTACCTGAGGTTGGCGTAGCTTGTAGGTGAAATGCCTAATCAGCCCACAGGAGGGGGCAAATACTGCTAATCATGACTGCGTGTTAGACAAGTAGCCTACATGATGGGCTAATGTTCCAATTTGTGACGGTATATGACACAGAGCTTAGATTCCTCACAATGCTACCGTTATAAACCCCCGAATAATAAGAATTGAACGTCCCAAAGAGGACTGCCATCTTCCACTTCCTTGCTTCGGCCTTGGAGTGTTTCTATGCCATTTAGAGAATTGTTTCGCTCAGTATGTACAAGGAGAACGATATACCTAAGCTTAGTGCGCCTCATCGAAGCCCAGTTATCAAGCTTCGCTATGGCTCAAGCATGTTGAGCGAAGGACAAGTCCTTTACTTAAGTCTACGGAGATTTACTGACCGTTCACGCGCTTGTCCCGAAAGCCGAGACGTGACGTCCTTGACTTTATCGGATCGCCTTCGATATGTAAGCTATTTGCCCAGCTATTCGGACGATTGATTACCAATGTATTGCGAAGCCCTTCTCTTCCAGCCGATTGCTTTTGCATTTACTTGATCTTAAATAATCCAGACGGCCATGCAACCTATTTCTATCTTCTCGCCCTGGCGGTACTGAGCTACGCCAAAGGGATTCCTTCCTTCCATAGGCACCAAAAATTGAACCATTGAAAGTCGCTTGTGTCGCCTTCATCGCTTCACAATCTTCAAACCATGGAGAATGAGCAAGCATTCGAAGCCGAGGTGGACGTTGAAGCATTCGAGATAGTGGACTCGCGCTCGCGACAGCGCTCGTCACACAAGGGGCATGATACGCTGAAGGCCGCATTTGGAAGCTTGGGGCCGGAGGAAGACGGGAACTATGAACACACTCCTCTACTACCGCGAGAAAATGGTCAGAATCAGGAGAATCCTAGAGCCGCAGAAGATGGCAACGGGCCAGGAAGAGGGCCGCCAACATGGGATGGAGAAATGGATTTCGAAGGGCGCCCCTGGTGGAACAAGCCCTCCGTATGGATACCATCACTCCGTAGCCATATCGATATCAATGAGCTGACCTCTACAGATATTCTGGCTCCTCCCTCCCTTCGCACTCTTCACAATGGCCTTTGGCGGTACCATCGTCCCGCGTCTCAACCTCATCCTCTCCCTTGTATGCCGCGAATACTTCTCTGAACGCTCCCTCCACGACCCCAGCTTCCACATGATGCCTGTCATACTAGGTAGCGAGAACCCTCAATGCCAAATACCAGAAGTTCAATCGCTGGTTTCCAAGTTCACTCTCTACATCGGTCTCATCTCCGGCATCCTCTCAGCTATCATCAGTCCCAAATTAGGAGCGCTATCAGATCGCTACGGGCGCACGCGGATGATATCATTGTGTACTTTAGGTCTTCTGATTAACGAGATAGTGATAATATGCGTTGCCAGATATTCGGACGTGCTCTCCGTCAAATGGATATTGTTGGGTTCCGTGTTCGACGGTCTGGGTGGAACATTCATCGCAGCCATGGCGCTGAGCTACGCCTACGCCAGCGACTGTACAATTCCCGAGAAGCGCAACGTGGTGTTCGGATATTACCACGGATCCCTGTTCGCCGGCATCGCTCTCGGCCCAATACTCGCCGGCTATGTGGTCAAAGCTACAGGAAATATCCTGTCAGTCTTCTACATCGCGCTTGGCCTTCACAGCACATTTTCTCTGTTCCTTCTCTTAGTCGTCCCCGAATCCCTTACGATAGAGCGACAGCTCAAAGCGCGTGAAAAGAAGAAAGATAAAGACTCCGTGGGCGGATTCGGCGAGCAGGCCTCACAGAATTGGCTCTCCTATCTCATCAGAATTCTCAAAGGTGGCAACCTCCTCGCCCCCCTCGCAATTCTCTGGCCCACCGAACCAGGTACCAATCCCGCGGTACGGCACAATCTCGCATTGCTGGCAGCTGTCGATGCAACGATGTTCGGCGTAGCAATGGGCTCTATGTACGTCATCTTGCTCTACTCGGAATATGCCTTCGGCTGGGGCAATTTCGAGACCAGCGTTTTCGTCTCCGTTGTCAATATATGTCGCGTTATAACACTGCTCGTTCTGTTACCGATTATCACTCGCTTAATGCGTGGACCCGTCAGTGGTAGATCAAAGCGCAATTCGGGGTCCGATAGGATCGATCTTGGTATCATTCGCACTGCCATACTCACCGATCTACTAGGCTATGTGGGTTACACTTTAGTACGGTCGGGTGACCTGTTCATATTGTGTGGTGCTGTCGCAGCTATTGGAGGAATGGGTTCGCCGACACTGCAGGCGGCGCTGACGAAACATGTTCCTCCCGATCGAACAGGGCAGGTGCTTGGTGCTATGGGCTTGCTGCATGCCTCTGCAAGAGTAATTTCTCCTGTGATCTTCAACCTGATCTATGCGGCGACGGTGGGCAAGTTTACCCAAACGGTATTCGTGTGCCTAGCGGCCACATTCGGTGTGGCCTTTGGTCTGAGTTGGTTTATCAAACCACATGGTAAGACTCCACCGGCAGACCCGTTGCGACGGTAGTGTGCTGACTGCATGTACAGTGTACTGGGACGAACCCCACGAAACACCAAATTATAGGCATGGCTCTGAAGACGGCAACGAACGAGGGTAGGAGAGCAGACTGTAGATTCTAGTGTTTTAATGACCTTCATGACTGCATGTATACACATATAGACTGCATAGCGCTGGATAGGGGGCGGCTGGCTCAACGCAATGCTCGCACATGGGGTAGGGATGGATCCATAGGATGGGAAATTGACCTTTCAATGTTCTGTCTTGGCCCGTGGAGAGAATTTCAGTGAATGTTTTGGTAAAGCACGTGTTCCTTACTATCTCCTCGATCACCAATGTCCAAGCACCAAAGTATTCGTTCTGTACTCCACCACCTCTGCATTTGATCAAAGCTAATAGCGGTTGCGCTGCATGGTCACCCATACTCGAGCAAGACCATCGCCTATATTGCCCTCAGCTTGAGCCCACCCTATCCTCTTCGCTCCCCGAACGGAGTACGTAACTCAATCGGATAAGGCGTGATGACCACAAACCAGTAGTGAGATCAACAACCACTAATCCTCAGCAGCATCGAACAACCCTCCACCACCTTCCAAGGTTAGCACAGACTACATGCAATTCTCGTCTCAAACGCCTGAGCCCATAAGCTTTGTACCGATACACTCATCAAGATGGGGCGGAAACCTTGCATATATGGCGTTCTTTACAGAAAGTGAAGCGTTATAGCAAGGGCTCCTCTTCTATTCAAGCCTTTGTAACCCCTCTGCTCACTTTCCTTCCCCTAGGTCTTCTTCTATATAACCCTCTCAGCCCCTCTCCCCCCTTTTCATCCTCACCCCCATCGATCATTCTCAATCCACGGCCCACTCACCAGATCATCTTGCTCACGCCAACACACAAGGCCCAGCCAACGAATCTCCAACTCGTCATTTCAGCTATTACCCAAGGACCCCATGCAGCTCAACGTAACCCTCACTCTTATCACAAATTTTCCATGACTTGTGCCGCTGATTCTACCCAGCGTCGAGCATCGCTGATCCGACTGCTGGCGGTGTTGTCAATGGTACTGTTGGTCCAGTCGAGGAGACGGGGGAGAAAGCGCCGAAGCAGTCGGGGGTGAGAGGGATGATGTTTGGGCGTGGAAGGGGAAGAGTGTTTGCTGGGCCAGGAGGAGGTGCTTGTGGGAAGGGAAGGAAAAGTTTAATTCCATTGAAGGTGGGGATTGAATGTGAGAGGGGACTGTGCTAGTTGAGTTATGGGTTTTGGATTTTCTGGAGTGGATCTTGTGTGGGTGCAACGTGCTGTATTGGAGATTTGTATCTCGTCTAGGCAGGCAGGCAGGCAGGGTCAATGATGAGATCATGAGTTAGATGATAGGATATGAAACGAATGAATATTTTCCATTAAGTGTTTTATACAGCAGACGTTTACTAGCTAGTTGCGACACAAAAAGCAGTCATACCTATTATCAATCTAACCCGCTAGCAAAACCCCCGGCCGCGCCGACAAGACAAAGAAATCCTTCCATTTGTTATTGATATGGCGCTCACCTTCATTCCTCGAAGGAATCCCTTGCGTTAGCAATATAGTTTGATACGCTACCACTTAATACACCTCCTCAGACAAGCATAAGCAAGATAGTCCAATCCAATGATCACCCTCCAGGCTCGCGCTAAACCATTGACAGAATTTCCTCTCAGCAGATCTAGATCGCAGAGCACATATTCCCTCCTTGATGCCCCTCTTGAGTTTTCGATATTCGCGACGCTTGCGAGTCCTTAGACTCAGCGAAAACTTTACACAGCTCTAAATAAGACTGGCGCTCACAGCTGTGCAGGGAACAGAGTGATCTTGACATTCGCCGAATAATCACCAAATATGGATAGCGCCCTTGCTTTGTTTACTCATGAGAATAGTCTTCCGGTGTTGACAAGTAATCTTGATTACTTCCCTACCCGACTGAATGGTAGTGGAATTTATTGATCGGGTTTTTCTATTGAAAGTGATCTTGACATCACTAGTAAAATTAGTGCGAAGATGCAGTTCCAGATAGGATAGCGCCGGTTCTTTGATTACTCATGAGAAGAACCTCAGCGTTGAAAATGGTCTCTTGACATTCGTCTTTAGACGTATTGAACAGGTGCGATCCTCAACAGGGCTAGTGCTCACACTTAGGATGATAATTGAGGATGCTGGTGTAAAGAGTGGATCAGCTTCCACCTGCGCCTCTTCTAGATTCTGCTTTAACCTCACACACACTAAATATTCAAGAAATGTTGAATCATCGGCCGTTCCTTTGTTTGATAATGTTCATCAATAGTTCATACACCACACATAAAGCTAGGTATGATACAAGAAGCCATTACACCTCTTCTATACCCGCTAGCACAATCTCATGCCGCGCTGCAAAGGTACAGATCTATCATGCACACCATTCCACTGGCCTGCAACTCTTTATCCATATCGTTGACGCTCCCTGTACGCCAAGTGCTCCAGCTTCCTGCTGGTTATCTCCCTTCGTCATGCTTGCTACCTTGAACTGAGGCCGCAGTTTTGCTGGCAAGTGAGATTTCGATTTTCTTCGTTTTGACGTCTGAGGTGGGAGAGTCGCGATTGTTGTCGTTCTTGTTAAAGCCTTTCTTCCGCTTGAGCGTGTTGTTGCGATCGCTTCCCATACTTGACACACTCGAGCCTGAATTTCGCCTTTTGGGATTCGACAACTTGCCGAGTTCGTCCTCATCGTCAATCTCTTCTCTCCGGCGTTTCTCTGATAACCTCTCCGGTGGCGGTGTCTGTAACATGGGTGACGGCTCAAGCTTAGGCGCTTCTGTAGTGTTCTTGGTGTTCGGGTCCACAGGCTCAGGCGGTCGAGTATCCATTGTGTCCTCGTCTTCGTCGAGGTAGTCAATCCCGAGTGATCGGAGCATGGGGGAGGAGGTTACACCATTCGGTACGCCAACAGGTACATTTCCTGATACAGCGCTTTTGCGACGCTTTCTTCGCTCTTCCGGCGACGCATCGTCTCCCTCACCTTCCTCATCAGACGTATTGAAGTACGCTTCCTCTGCAGCGTCCGCATCCTTCAAGCCTTGCGGCCACCTATTGCCATTGACGTTCGGCGTCCGATTAGGTGTTGTCGTGCCATCATTGCTGACAAGTGTGGTTTCTGCATCAGGGTTAAAGTTTTGCATCTGGTCGTAGCGGAGTATGAGTGTTTGGAAGGTGTCGACATAGGTGATTTCTTGGAGTTGAGGCCGGCAGGTTTCGACTAGATGATGGATGAGGATTTTGAGGTTTTCGCGTTTGATGAACTCGAAGAGCTCCAGGCATGCGGAGTTTAGGAGGTTGTCGCGGGGCATGGTTTCATAGATTATGTTGAGGATCGGGGTGAAATATTTCTTGGAAATGATTTGCCGATTGTAGAAGTCGTCCTGTAGCCCTATGCATTGCCGAAAGAATTTCAAAGCCGCTGTATCGATGAATTAGTTTCCGTAATGGCTGCCTTGTTCAAGAGGTAGACGCCTTACTTAATTTCAAATGCTTTTGTGGCGCCGATAGCAGCTGTGCAACTCGTGAGGCAAGGTCCTCGGTGAAGATGTAGTATTTACTCCGAAATTGATGGGTACGAGAAAGGTAGATAATTATTTCGACCAAGTGATTGAACAATTGGACTTCATGGAAGGTAAGGTTGCTCACTATAATCGCACAGAATGGTAAGTAGCCACTCCAATCAATAGTGATCATGGGTTGGAGCCTTACGTGTCTTTCTACCCTCGAGATCCTTGAGCGGTTTGAACAATTTGCCAGCCGAGGTATCGTAGAAATGCTGTATGAATGACTCGGTCTGCGGGTTCACTACCGGAGCTCCCCGCAGCTTCGTCGCGAATTCGCCATTCCTGGCCATGCCTTCTTGGGGCTGTTGTCCGGCGGGAGGTGGCTGTTGAGGTTCCAGTAGCACCTTGATCGCGTCCGCTGCCTGGGCTTTCACTCCCAAATCAACCTCAACCAACAGTAGCTCGATCAGAGTATCAGTCAAAGGGGTCTTCTTCTCACTGATGGATTTGAAGATGTAGGCTCGAACCATGGACGGGTCGTGATCTATCATGGCCACGAGTATATCCGTTCCAGCCACTCTTATGGATGCTTCCTTGTTGAGTATGGCAAATGTGATCACGCCGAGCAGGCCGTGATTAATAAAGTTGGTATAGAGTGTCGCCCGACCTGGGGCTTGTAGGGATTTTGCTATGGCGCAGCACGATTGTATGAACCCCACTGCATCTTTTTTGCGTTTCAGATCGGCATCAGGACTATCTATGATACCAAATAACTCCTCCAGGTACCCCGAATTATTCTGCAAATGCGAGATGATGTCCACTTGGTTGAAGAAAATGAGGGAGTTGAGGACGCCAAATGTCGGATCGTCAAGGATTCTAGCCAAAACAACGTCCTTTAGGTAGGTAAGTCGCCATGTTGCGTGTATCTTTCTCGTGATGGACGGATCCGCGATGGTCAAAACCTCTTTGTATCTGGAATTGTCTTTCAGGTATTTCCGGTGATTTGCCTTGTGATTGGGGAAGTCTGGGTCGTCTAGAAGTACAGCATCAGCAACTCCAAGGGTAAAGAACCGATACAACGAGTTCAATGATAGATGCCGCAGCACAGCTAACCAGCACGTTGAAAGGTAAGAAGCTTGGAGTACTCACATTCCAATGCGCCGATGACCCCAGATACCACATTTTCGTTGACAATGTGGTCGATAATCTGGCTGTCGTTCAAAAGAATGAGCATCTTCATGATGTTGCAAAGCAAGTGAAGGTCCTTCAGCGACTCCAAATCCTCGGCCATGTCCACTAACGGTATCAATTTCCGGATATAGTCCGAACTTATGACGAACTTAGCGAGTGCATCCCTTCCCGATGTCTGCAAAGCAACGGTCCGCATAGCATGCTCGATCTCTTCCAAATTACCAATTTCCGGCTGCGGTAGCACGAGAGGGTTCGCCAGGTTCTCCATATCGCCGTCTGAGAGGGCATCATCCGGTCCCCCTAGCGCTAAGAGATGTTGCTGTACTTGACTGACAAACTCCCATATGGCAGCGCACCCTTCCGCCTCTTGAAAACTCAAGGCCATATCCGTCCCGGTCTGCTCAGTCCACACGATGAGGGTATCCTGCTGTTTCTGGTATCCATCATCCTTATTGATCTTGGTTTCCAGGAGTAGTCGTTCGGGTGGGTCCTCAGATTCGACGTAGATCTTCGGTTCCTCCTGCGCGTGTCAGCAGACTAGTCGAGTTTCAAGCCCGTCATCGGTGTTATAGAAGGGATGAGTTCCCAGAAGATATATAAGATTGAGGTTAGGGACCCTTACATTGACGACTCGGCCAGAACAGAAGCCCGTCCCTCGATCAAACCAGTCGTTATTCTTGAGCTCGTAAACCTTCACTCTTTTCTTGTCATTCGATGGTGGGGCCATCGATGCCAGGTTTGACGCCATGTTTTGAAGCCGAGGTCATTCACTATATAAGTCTCGAGATATAATGCAGAGAGTGTCGTGATTGGGAAGTGATGTCGAGATGACACAAGCCGCGGGGCTTGGGAGCAAGCTTTTGCGCAGTACTCGAGCACGCGACAGCAGTCCAGCAACGTGGAGTAATGGAAGCAACCCAAAAGATAACGACAGTGAAGCCTCAGCTTATCGATTTCTACGCAAGCGCCAGCTTCATAGGCCCATGAGGTCGCGCTATTGGGTGGTTGTTTGTCAGAGTGCGCCTGTTGCGTCAGGGGACGGCGAATCCTACACCGCGGTATCGCATGGGTTTGTTACCCTCGAGGCCTTACAGGATCGAGGTTGGATACGCGAGACGTCCAGCGGTTGACGATGTTTTAGGTATAGCGAGCTTATCTCTCTGCTTGGGCCATGGGAACAGACGGTGATGCTTGAAACGTAGTGGTTGCGTTTGATCGGCAAAAACTTGAGGCTATCAGCCCTAAAAGATTGGAGGCTAAATTTAGCCTGTTCTAACGCCACTACCGTATATGACGAAGTAAGTGCCCCAGGTATTCGCCGATTCCTTTTAAACACCACGCCATTGAAGAAATATCTGCGCATCTTTCGCCAAGCCGTTTTGATATATAGCAAGCTGAAAGGGGTGAATTATCAAGAAGTCACTATACTAAATGCATGTCTTGGGACTCGGCTTGCGCCTTTTGATTAAGTCTATGTGGATTGTATCGAAGTAAAGCCAAGCAACACCAAGCACCACCCGCTGGCCAACCGTCTTCTGAGTGCCCGAGAGCTCACAAAAAGTCTTCGTGGCTCTCCTCCTCTTGGTCACCTTCTACTTCGTCCTCACGCACACGCTGATGTCCATCGTGTTCTTGACCTTAGTCACGATCCACGGTATCGGCAATTTCTGAGAAGATTTGAATGTCTTCTTCGACACTGTTTCCACCGCTGTCTTAGCCTCTTCGTCTTCACCAGCATTTCTTTCCTGTCCACCTGCAGCCGGCCAGGTGATACAAAGTTCGCTTTTATACCAGCTTGAGAAGTTGGTTCCGAGGCTGCGTATTGGATTAGCGTCTTGACTTTTCGCCCGGGTCTGGAAAACAGAAAGGGGTGGTACTTGCCATTGGGGGCAGCCATTGTATTACCGGTGCCTCCAAAAATTCTGACGGACAAGCCGCCTGCTAAAGGCCCTCCGTCGGCCGTATTCTCCTTTTTGGAGCCAGGATCCGCGGTGGTCATAGGCTGAGCCCTTATAAGAGCTACACACTCTGGCGCGTGCCGGTCACTGTCCCTTCTGAGGTGTCTCTTCATGCAGTAGTAGGCTCTCGTGCATCGACGACAATATTGAGTTGCCGTGTTAGGGCAATCGGGCAAGGAACAGATTTGATCAGAGATTACCAGCCCGGTGAGAATGCCGGCCATTGACGATTGGATTAGGGGATTTGGGCCATCTATTGACAGGGGATATATGTGGAATTATACCCAACTGACAATGGTAGCCCGACGGGAAGAAACATCTGTCCTGGCATGAAATAGGCTCGCATAGGAGTTTCTGGATTCCATTAGCTTCGAGCTCTCTCACAACTCGAACATGCGCATAAAAGGTGATCAAGTATTGGGAGGTGAGGGGATTGAGCACAAGTCGTCTACATAGGCTGAAATATTGAGCACCAAGCTAATCGCTTCTAGTCGCAAACTCCATACTAAAAAGTTGCTCTCAACGCATAGGCTCTGATCAATCTATCTAGCCTAAGTAATATACACAGCTTCGAAGCTCAAGGTGGGCAAGTGCGTCGCGCGCGAGTAGGATAGACCTTCTTCACTCACTTTGGACATCTGTTGTGCTGTTCCAAGGTATACGCTATCTTGGGATGTATTCTCGCCTGTCACACGACCGTTGTTGAAAGATTTGATACTCTCAACTGGCTAGATCTAACTAAAGGAATGGGAATCTATCGTTTGTGAACCAAAAACAGTCTTGGGTTTTGCTGATTGCCCCTTTCCGGTCATATGCTCACACAATGATTTGTAAAAAAGTCGAAAAGCAAAGGAATTCTCAAGATAGTTCTCAAACCAAAGCGCATCCTCGCGTCTCAACAAATGCGGCTGTGAGCTTCAGTCGACCGGTCGTCCTGCTCATGAAGTCTCCTGCGTCTGAGGAGGTCGTCGAATCCCGTATCATCGAGATGGGTTTTAGTGCTATCAAGATGTCCCTGGGGGCGCACTAGAAGGGCGCTCCTTCGTATGCGTGCATCTGGGCGTATCTTGACGGTTGGGTTGGGCTGCAGCCACTTGCACGAGCGGATTCCGAGGTCCACGGGCTGGGTGGTCATTGCTGTACAGTGGAGAAACGGTCGCCATTGCCAGTGTCTCCTCCTGGATCTTGGCCAGCAGTTGTGGCCTCGGCCAAAGAGTCGATTCCAACCTCCTCCCAATTTGTCGGATCATCAGTAACGACCTCTGCACCGCCTGTCTGCTGCTCTGTAGTGAAAGTGGGCTCATTTTCAGCCGTGTCCGTTTTCGTGTCTTGACCACCTCCTGCACCCGAAGTTTGAGTCAAGCCTATCCCATGCGCCATCAATTTGGCATCGTTCTCCTTTTCTCCTGCAGCACGTTTCGCGTTCTCAACATCGATCATCTTTTGAGCTCCGATCAAAGGCCGGATCTCCTCAGGATCGAGTGTCGCAACGAAGGTATCATCCTGAGAGTCAAATACGCCATCGCCAAAACGCTGCCACTCAGCGACCGAACTGCCTCCGGGTGCCGTATCTGGGTTGCGGGTTTGGCCGCCGTCTTGGGCTCTGCTTTCACCGTTCTCTGGAGATGGCTCCTTTGGTGCCGGCCGTATGGCGACTGTTGTGGTTGCGCTTGGAGCTGAGGCTATTAGAAAGGTAAGCCATAATGCCCTATTGGTGCTCGGGCAAACTTACCTTGGATTCCAGCTTCGGCGCCTATCTGACGATCGTCGAGTTGTTCTCGAATTATCTTGTATTCTTTCCAGAATTCTTCCAGATCTGGGTGGATATCTTGTGCAGGCTCATCGTTCGTGTTCAAAAAGTCGTGATCGTCTTCGTCTTCGTCTTCGTATTCTTCTTCATCTTGGCTTTCAACTTCGCTTACCGCTTTTTCGCCGTCCGAACCTTCACGCCCTTCACTGCTACCTACGTAATCTGGATCTTTTTCGCGATCGTCGCCTCCATCATCGTTGTTCTCATTATCTTCGTCTTCATTCCTGTCTTGGTTGCCATCCGTGTCATGAGTCTCGACATTTCCTTCAGTGATACTTGCAGGCGGAGAAGTATCCTTCATCGGTATCGATCCTGGTGTAAATCCATTAAGAGGCTTCGCGCCAGCCACTCCCTCCCCTGATTGCTCAGAGTGTTCGTGTACCACTTCCTCAGCCGCTTCGAGGTTTCCGGTTGAACTGACTAATTCTTGAATGGGTGCATCCGGCTCTGAAGCCTCTTTTGAAGTATCATTGTCAGAAACCAAAGCTGGAATACTCCCTGACGTGTTACTCTTCGCAGATGATGAATAGGTTCGCGCCCGCTCCAGCTCTGAGGAAGCATCTTCGCCGTTCTCACTATTTGCATCCTCGCTCTTGTCTTGGCAGCCATTGGCGTCTTGATCTGGTACATCCCCTCCGGTAATGCTCGTAGGCGAAAAAGCCGTCTGCGCTGGTACTACTTCTTCGGTAGCTTCTTGGTTGGGCTCAGCGGCAGCAGCACGTGGAGCAAAAGCCTCTCTCTCCAATGGTGAGATTCGCCTATCATCATCTAATGGCTCTTCGTCAAGGGACGAGACTGGGCTCCTGGGCTTCATTAACTCATCATCTGATGTTATGTCGATGATCTCGCTTGGAATTTTTACTGCTTGGTCAATTGGATTCGTTCCCGAGGTTGACTCTCGGGTGTCATTGTCAGCAGCTCGTGCTGGGAGATTTGCTGTCGCATTACTCGTCATAGGTGAGAAAGTGAAGTACGCTGGATCGGGATTCAGGGTAGCTTCCTCGGTCGCGTTCGTGGCGGTAATATCGTTACTCAAGCTTTCGGCATCAGTGTGTGATGCTGATTCGGGACTATCAACAGGGGTAGCCCGACCAGGGGATGCCAGCAACGGAGCTGTCATGTTTCTTAGTGTGGCTTCTTCACTACTGTAAGGCGCAATCTGAGTATCTGCTCCTTCATTTTGCATATAAGGTCAGCATGTTTGCCTTCACGTACCGATTTCAACATTGAATTGACGCGCAATATTGATTGAGGACTTACCACCTATTAATCGATCGACTGCATTCTCTATCACTTCAGATGAGGGCAAAGGCGGATCTGATGCTATGGGCCCACTTGCTTCTGGTATCTGGACTCGGGTATCGTTGTAGGTGTCTGGCGTTGGGATCCTTTCTGTCGAATTGCTCAGCTCCGCCGACGAAGATGGTTGCACTGGCTTAGAATTATGCATCTCTTCTCCGGGTTCTGCCGAAGCGATGTCAACTTCGAAACCCTTGGTGTCGTTGCACATTTTTGTGCCGGAGTCATCTGTCGGTGTAGCCTCGTCCGCTGCGTTTCCACGAGTTGATGGTTCCTCCTCTGACGTGATTTTCTTGTTGGTTGGACCATCATCTTCCGGACTAGTAGCTGGAGCTCGATAATGCACTGCATGTTCGATCAGTATTGACGCTGTTCCCCTCAGAAAAGGGCTTCCCTTGTAGGGGTGGGGTCTAGTGTGAACTTACTATCAGGATCGAGAACTTCGTCATCATCAATTGTAGAAGAATTTGTGCACTGATCAGGTAAAGTCTCTTCGCTAGCTTTTTCGTCGGAATTCATGCGAGGTGTATGATTGCTAGACTCGTTGGGGTCCTCGGGTGACGCTGCTTCAGTATCGGCCAGAAACGCAGCCTCGTCACGTGCGGCTTGATTGCTGACTGTGACCTCTTCCTGCATGATATCGCTGGTGGAAGGTATTTCAATTTCTGACTCGGCATTTGGAGACGGGGCTGGAGCTACGAACTGAATTAGTAACAACCAACTTGTGCTCGATAGCGAAGCTCCAATTACAGCACGGGCAGGGATAACTCACTGGTAGGCTGAGCAACTACATCTCCGGCAGCTGCAGAGAGATTTGAGGAGTGATTTTGTAATATCTCGGAGACAGCTTCTTGAGTGCTTCCTACAGTAGTCGCATCTTGGCTGGACATATCGGAGCCATTGTATGCGTCTTCTTCAATGCTATTTGTAGGCGATATATCATAAAATTCATCAAAACCATCGTGGATTCTTGAGTCTGACTGCAATGTCTCTCTTTGCACGATATTGTTGCAGTGCAATGTGTTCCCGAGTTCCGTTCCGGGGGATTGGACTGGATCTGTAGATCTGATTAGCATGTTTACCCTTTCCAACAGACTCATTTTTTAAGAGAAGCGCCCTGGTAGCTGAGCTACGCACTTACGACATGAAGGAGTCAATGCATCATCAGCGTCCACGGTAGGATCAGACGACGGCTCTGGTTCTGCAGGAGCACTTATTGCTGGATAATGCTCAAGCGAGAGGTCGCCCGCGGCTGCGAGACCCATTGCTGGTCCTGTTGACTCCGTCGACGAGGCTGAAGCATGACAAGAAATTAGTACCCTTGCGGAAATATTCCCCAGATGCAACTTTGTAGCACATCAGAACTTCCAAGTGGGAGGCTAGGAACTGACCAGCAGGATTAGGATCCTCGGGAAACTCTCCATCATCGTCGCCATCATCATCCTCACCATCGCGACCGTTGTGGTCATCAGCACCAAAATTACCAGTATTCCCCTCATTCGAATCAGTAGTACCCGGCTGGGCGGTCTGAGCTCGCTTGTCGATGTTGCTTTGAATTCGCTTGCGATGACGACTGCCTGGGCATCTTCTAAGATGGCCTTTCTCACCCTTCCGCTTGCACCCCACCTTGCAGTAGACAGCACTGTGTCCACAAGTTGCGCAATTTCGTGGGGCAATATTGACGTCTTGAACATCTTTCCTGCAAGCTGGATTTTCGCATTTGGGAGGCATGATGTATATTCGTGAGATTTTAGAAGAGGAGCTTTTGGTGGATAGAGACTTTAGGGAGATTGCGACATAGATATGGAGGCAGCTCATGCAGCCTGCAAAAGCAAACGTAAGTTTGCGATGCACAGACATGTACAGATTCTTTTGTGGCATTTTGGCGCATCAGAATGCCGTGCATATTCCTTGCAATACTAGACGTTTGACAGAAAAGAATGAACAACGAAAGTACGCATCAGTACAGTGGGTCGTAGTATGACAAAGCCAAGGTGGAGGAAACCTGCAGATGATTCCAATGCGGGTGTCATCTATCTACCTACAATTGCTTTAGTGTCTTAAGCCAAACGTTAATCCTAGCTTTCAATCCAACATAGCAAAACTAGGTCTAAGTACCCTAAGCAGCAGAGAACAAAAGGGAGCCGTAGAAGTCAATGCGTTTTGAAACTTTATATTCATTGTTCATAAGGACGTGCTTCGCTTTGGAAGCGGCTACGGTGCGACCAACACTGACCAAGGAAAATAACTGTTTGAAATTGTAACGAATGTTACGAGATTCATTTTTTTATCAGTAAGTGTAGGCATATGAGGGTGGAGATGGACATAGCCTTGGGAAGGTTTGGATAAGCGGACAAAGAGAGAGAACGTGGGAGGATTCAGAGTTCATTGATGATGGAGAAAAGCATAATTTCCACTGCATGAGATACAGGACCTTCTAAAGGCCTTGTTTTCTAAGACCAAACTCTTAGCGCCCCTTGCTTTACTGGACTGTCAGATTTGCAAGTTAGACTTGATTTCAGACAAGGTGGCAGCCGACTGGTATGTACCAGCTGCGGAGGACTTCGAAGCGTGATCCGAATCCAGCACGTGTATGTCCTTGGGGAGATCTCCTGCAATGACCATGTCATTGTCAGAGCTCTGGGAGTCATTTTGTGTTACTTCTTCACCCTCATCGATAAGAATAGCCTCGTCTTCGTTGCCAATGTTTGTTTGAGGTGTTTCTCCCTTGACTGAATTCTTCGAACTCAGGATTGTGCCGTCCGTCCTAGCAGCTGAATCTAGAGCTTCTTCTACGTGCGTCATCAGTGTCTTTGCTGGTATTACTACTTTAAGCTTCATAGACGAGGATGGCTTACCAGTGGGAGCGACAAGCCTGTCAAGTTCGGCATCAGAAAGATGAAAGGTGTCCTCCGACGCGTCTGCATTACTCTTGGGTGATGAATTATCCCGAGCTGCCGAAGTAGTAGCAAATTTTCGAGGAGGTTTTATGAACTCGCTTCCTGGACATCTCCTATGTGTCTTGCGAGCGCGACGTCGGCAGTCTACAGTGCAGAAGACGGTATCACCGCAGTGGTCACATTTTCGGATGACGGCTGTATCTTGTAGTACCCGCTTCTTGCACCCTGGATTCGCGCAAGGAGACCGTGCATGAAGAGGGTTATTTGTATTGGTAGACATCTTCTCAAGATTCCTATTTGGTATCTTTGAAATCAGGGTTCGATTGAGGCTTGTGCTTATAGTGAGAGAATGGAAGTATCAGTCCGGTAGAGAAGATCAAGACGTGATCGAGACTGAAATTTGTAGTGAGTGATAGCGAAGAAGATTCTTGTGGGTATTTGTAGTGAAAGACATTACCACATTCTAGTAATAAGTGTGGTGTAACATGTGAGCAGACACGTTACGCAAGGGCCATGAGACGTTGAAACACAAGATTCTAAAACGGGTGTTATACAGGGACCCAAAAAGCTCAAGAATGCCATGCTATTATAAGCTATTACACAACGATCTTTGTGTCTTGCTTTAAAGATCCTGGATCTCCTTATCAGATGAGGATGTCTGTCAACTTTGAGTGGAGAAGGGAGGAAGGCATCAGCACTATGAATATAATGTTTGATACTGGTAAAAGAGAATGAAAACAAATGTATGGGGAATGGCGACCGATACTTCCGCTCTTATGTTGGAGTTTGGGGGATATCAAATTAATTACAGCTTCTGATCAGACAAGTTTGCTGTTTGATGCAAAGGGTGGTCGCACAGCATCTCGTGGCGAAAACTTGGCCTGACAGTTAAGGACAAGCTTTTTTATAATTTTCACGTCGCAAAACTTCGATAGAGGTTTATTGACCGAGGTTAAGAGCGGCATTAATAATTTTCCGAATTCTGGATCAACTTGGAATGTCTCTGCACCGGAGTGGAACGATATGTTGGTTGTTTTCCAGGCTGTCATCCACATTCTACTCGCAGTTTCTAGAGAAGCCCAAGTCCATTCTATAGATACTCCAGAAACGCCGCCGAAAACTTCTGCATCAGCTCCCCATGATTACTTCTCTGCGCTGTCACTTTCAATCTCCCTCTCGCTACATCACCAGGCACTTAGATTTTCTGGCCGTCGTCTCCTGTTTCGAGCCTTTTCAGGCGTCTCTACAGTGTCCCACTCTTTGCTCAGATTCTCTGGCTCGACAGTATTGCTCTCAGGCTTTTCTGCAGTCTCGATGGCGGCTGCACATTCAAACGCAGTGTTTACCACGTCCAATGTTCCCAATAGTTGAAATAGTTCAGTTTTCACCCAAAACTAACTAACTACACTAGTATTTAGCGTAGTTAGTTGGTTTAGGGGGTAAAACCAACTACCAACTACTAACGCTAGTTGACGCTAGTTGACGCTAGTTTCAACTGATAGTTTTAACAGTTTGCATAAAATTCATAAATTCATAAATCCGTCATAACTTACATTAAGATAATTCTTCCCCAGCAGCGCTTTACCCGAAAAGGTAATCGGCCCTAACTCCGCCCCCCCCGCAAAAGGGATCCTCAGCCTTGTGCAAAACTACCGAAACTATCAGTTTTAACCAACTATTCTAGGGTATAAACTAACTATAAGCAGTCAGTTGAGACCTTAAACTAACTAACTATTAAGGGAAAAAAGGGCAAACTGAACCAACTAACTGATAGTTTTCTAAATAGTTAGTTAACTATTGGGAACATTGACCACGTCTGGCTTGAAGCTCGAACTGGACATTCTTCACGGTGGTGTTTGGACTTCTTGATTCGTTCACAGTCGGCGTTGCACCAAGTGACGACGTTGCATCTATGGCAAATGCATGGGCTACTTCTCCATTCGTCTTCGGGCTTATTGCGGTAGTGAACATCACGAACATCTCAACGGCAGATTTTCAACCGATCTTGAGATTAGATACTTTTCATACCCATACCAAGAGTATAGCTACAAGGTCGCTGCAGTACCATGCAATTAGGGTTAGCGTTTTCGCCTAGTCTCGATTACAAAATATAGAGGGAGCCCGAGAACATTTTGCTGGTACTTTAGAAGCTCCGAAAGCTGTTCCAGCACAGAACCGCGAGACCCGTCACCATCAAATGCTTCATCATGCGCATCCTCATCATCGTCATCGGCGTTGGAACATGAGGGGGTAAGAACGATAGGTCCACTGTCTGTCGACGCTCCGTCTTGCTCTCCAACATCGTCGGTGGAAGATGTGGGGGTAAGAATTAGAATACCATTATCCATTGATCCTCCCTCGTCCTCATCGTCAGTAGAGAATGTAAGGCTCGGAAGACTAAATGCACTATCTGTAGACCCTTCCTCATCGCTACTGGAAGGAGATGACGTTAGGGTAGGGCTTTGAAGTGCACTATCGGTGAGCTCTTCGTCTTTCTCATCGTTTTCGCCTCCGCCATCCCGCTCGCCTTTGACAGCCTCATCAGTCGTGGCCTGAGAAGCTGCACCGTGATCAGAATTCTCTGACGAGTGTGGAGGAGACCCTGCATTAGCCTTTACACTGCTACCTCTCTTGGAAGCACAATTAGGTTCGTGTACTCGGCGATGCGCTTTGTCACATCTGTTGCTGCACCAGAATACTATCTCACAATGGACGCATGTCCGCGGGAGCCCTTTCCAGTGGTGTGTTGGGTTCTTACATTCTTTACAGACAGGTTCTAGTCCAAGGATTCTGAGACTCATGATTGCATTCCTTGCGTTGATCGGATTGACTGGGTTGGAGACCATGGCCGGTGGATTAGAAATTGTAGTTTGTGGCAGGCAAGACGTTTGCAACTCAAGGCCGGAAGCGGTTCTCGTCACCTACGGGCAAAAATGTGTGTATTAACTTTGATTCAGCGCACAAGCGACTTCAAATAGAATTAACATATCACTTCAATTCAGCAGGTTTGAAGATCCAGTCTGAACAACCGAAGGAATGTGTTGTCCTGCATCAGATACAGGACAAAGCAGCATGATCCAAATCCATCTGACACAACAAGACGCAGATCTCATCGACGCAGATCTCATCAATCAACAGCGTATTCAGCCACCACTACTGTTGCAGTCAAAGTACACTCCCTTGAGCATCTCGCCACTTGCAAATGAGCTCAGCCGAGCTCGGAATATGTCTGGACAAGATGAGGCTTACCACTTGATTTGACCTATTCAGCAACAGCAGTGCGCTTATAGAGACTGTCTTAGTTGGCATCATAGAGGCTGTCCTTCTTGTAAAGACCGTCTTCAGCGGGCTTGTACAACCCATCCTTTTTGTAGAGGCCGTCCTCGTTCGCATCGTAGTAGAGGCTATCCTTCTTGTACAGACTATCCTCGTCCATGCGCTTAGTGAGGAGGTAGACACGGTTGTCTACCTCTCGCTTTGTCTCGGTTGCCCAGGCCACATCTTCCCCAGGTTCTATTGATGCTAATTAGCTTGAGTGATCTAGTTGTGGGAGAAATGGTATCAAATACTTGGAATGGCGGCAGTGGCAGCGGATGAAGCAGTCCATAGAGCAGGTAGGATTGTCTGGAGAAGCATTATGCTGGATTTTACTTGATTGAGTAGGTTTACACTTTCGTAGGCTGGATATTGTATGCAATTCATCAGAAATAAGCAGGGAAAACAGGCGGACTAGGATTCAACTACCCCGCTCGAGCTGGGCGAAGCAGACATGAACATTTGCAGTGCTAGTGGAAAGACTCCACACCCTCTTCATTATGCTTATGCGATGTTTTCAAATCGCATTGTTTGAGAGGCTCTAGATTCAAGCCATTTATGCATAGCCTAGAGCAGTTCCTCGTGCTGGACATCGATCGCACCAATCAGAGATCTGAAGGTATTCCGAGATGGCGTGGAGGCAAGAGCCAGTACCTGGCCTAGCCTTAGCGAAGTCTGCCCCTGCGGCCGTATACGTCAGCAGGGCGCTTCTGAACATAGGCACGTATGGTGTATGTAATCCTTCTTGGCGTGCTTTGTGCAAAGACGGCACGCCGAAGGCGGGACTAGCAAGGCAAGATATGCCAGACGGGATAGCTGTAACGGAGATGCCGGCCGTGTGAGTGATTAATCACACGATACCGAACACAGCGAATAATTACCACAGAAGCGTACTAATGAGGAATCGAACTGGTTTCCTGCCTTTTTCCGAGGTCAAGAGGCATCATTAGTGATGAAGCCTTATATCAAATAAATACCTGCTCAACGTTTGTAGCGGTCAAGGTCGAGCCAGTCTTACAAACTTTGGTTGTACTTGTGTTATCCATCTCGATCATACAATGAAAGAACAGCAGCATTTCTCGCATCATGAACAGCGGAATCAAAGAAGACTTGAGATGAGTATATTGAACTAAAGAATGATGAAAGTCATGCGGATCTAATCTTCCAGTGACGAATAGCATTTTCAAGAACGCAAATTGATATTACAAATATCTAATAAATTAGCAAAGAAATCTAAGAGTAGCCACTAGCTCACCCCAAAAGACGAAAAAGAGCGCAGAAAGCAAACAGATACAGGGTCTTTTCAGCGTAAGAAAGTACTCTCTTTTGCAGTGACATCCACAGAGCGATCAGGTTGGCTCAGCACATGCTATTCTTCTTCTTCTTCTTCTTCTTCTTTCTTGTACCTAGCATCAGCCACGAGACTAGGACAATGGGGCTGCCGCTACTCTAGGTTGCCTGTAAATGGGACTCTGCTGAGCGGCCGGCAATAGTATCCCAGCGTTGCAATATACTAACACGGAGATAATATTGCGGGTTTGGTTGCGGTTGCTGTCGAGAAAGGACTTCTCATCAGCATGCAGTGAGTATCTCGTAATCACAGCCTCAGCAAATTGTTCTCAACTGCTATGCTCCTGAAACAGCGTGACTAGCCAACGTCGTGGCGAAGGTCGTGAGGCACGTAAGGATTCCTGCAGATAGGACGCTGAGCCGTAGCAACGGTTTCTTCTATCTAGCGAAGGCTAGCATCCCGAACATCGGTTTCTCGCTCCGAGGCGAAGGCTGCGGGTGCCGATCATAACCACGGTTTTGGCATCAGATATCGGCTAAAAGACAATTGACATTGGCAAGATATTGGCCACGAAAGAGAACAAATGCACTGTAAAGACATCGTTCTATCTATACATGCGCTACTCGAACTAAAACCCGCAACACAGGCGAGTCGTTCAGTGGTTTCTCAGGGTTACTGAGTGATACAGACAACAGACACAAGGTTTCGAGGCCTCATGAGCGTTGGAGAAAATGGTGAAGAAAAAGACTGGGGTTTGTTTGGAAGGACAAGGGTCCAGAACTCGCCCTGTGGCCCTCGGCCCCACGTTGTTGCCAAGCCGCACTCTTCAAATCCCACTTCTTCGCTCCAATGTTCCTCTTTCTTTGCAAAATATCCATAGTATTGTTTAATCTAAGCAGTGAGCGACTTAGGGTCTTTGCGCTCACTTGTAAATTCAAAGACTCCTCCCCGCGCCCCAATTGAGTCTTTGACCCGAAACCTGGCCATTTCAAGAAAACCAGCGGCGCACGCGAAATATGGAAGCCCAGAACGGCAAGACAACTGCGATTGAGCAGGTTGCGCCTGTCAAAGGCTTCCAGGATGGGCCCAAGCCAACTGATTCACCAGTTGAGCATGCCGCGCCCGATGCAGTGGGGCGAAGTACCGCGGACGAGATCGAAGAGGGCAATAAAGGCTGGTTCGCATATATTAAGACGAGGAACTTCTGGATTGTGCTTTTGCTTGGGTATGCTCCCAGCCGTGATTATTCGAGCGCGAAACTGATCTGCTACATCAGACAGGTCCTCGCACTCTGCATTACGGGCACGAATACATTCTCTTCCCTACTGGCAGCGCAACCTTTCTCGATCCCTGCGTTCCAAACTTTCTGGAACTACATTCTTTTGAATATAGTCTACACTTCTTATACCCTGTACAAATATGGTTGGAAGAAGTACGTCCATCTGGTTCTGCACGATGGCTGGAAATACATAATACTTGCTTTTTTGGATGTGGAGGGCAATTATTTCACGGTCTTAGCATACCGTTACACGACGATCGTACGTTAAGTTACCCTAAATGTCTGATCCTGCTAACGCAGTTTTATGTCTAGCTCTCAGGTTCGTATTTCTTGAAGTGTATTCTATCCTATCCGTGGCTTGATCTAGGGAGCGCTCACCCATACATGGTCCAGAAACCATGTCTTATTCAGCAAGAGGGATGCTGATACTGGAATCTAGCCCAATTGATCAATTTCTGGGCCATCGTAATAGTCGTCCTTATATCCTTCATCTTCTTGAAAGTCCGCTACCACCCCACACAAATTATCGGCATACTCATCTGCATTGGCGGCGTCGGCATTCTCTTTGGTAGCGACCACATCACCCAAGGCTCCGGATTTGGTGGTGTGACTGGCGGGAACCAGCTAAAAGGCGACCTATTTGCATTAGTCGGCGCAACATTCTACGGCCTGAGCAACGTTGCGGAGGAGTTTCTCGTGAGCAAGCGACCGCTTTACGAGGTTGTGGGCCAGCTTGGACTATGGGGCATGTGCATCGACGGCGCAATGACAGGCATCTTCGACCGCGCGCAGTACAAGACTTCTGTCTGGAATGACGGTAAAGTTGGAGGATACCTCACTGGATACACTCTTTTACTCTTGATCTTCTACAGTGGAACCCCTCTCAGTAAGTTTCAAAATTGATCTTACCCTTTTTGTACCGTGCATTGAGTCGAGAGATATCTTTGAGCAATGTGTCACGTTCACACACTCATGAACCATTTCCCTCCACCCTTTACACATCTGAAATAGCCCTGCTGACTCGCGAACCTCTTATAGTGTTCCGTCTAGCATCGGCCGCGTTCTTCAACATCAGTCTGCTCACAGGCAATTTCTGGGGCACCGTCATTGGGGTCAGGGTCTTCGGATTGCATATCCATTGGATGTATCCCATTGCTTTCGTCTGCATCGTCGGAGGTCTGATCATCTATTTTGTTGACAAGAGCATTATGGGAGAAGCACGAAAGCCCTGGTTAGGGAAGAACCAGGAGCGAGGTGTCAATGGCGTAGGGACAGCGAGACGAAGGGTCGAGCAGGGAAGTGAGCTTCCGGTCTGAATGATCGGCGAGATGGGAATGCATTCTGGTTCTTAAAGGGCTGTTCTGGATGAGCGATGAACACCGCGAATGATGGATTACGAAGGTGACGATTACGAAGATGATAGAAGAAGGTACATGACTGACGCTTGGACATTTGATGAAGTCGACGAAAGCATACGAATTCTCTCTCCTCCCGTATGCACTGTCGTATGGCAGCAGCGATCGGACTTCTTTCGTGGCGAACACAAATACTCACATAATCTAATCATTTGTCACATATATGCCATTTTGCGCTGATGCTCTGTCGATGCTGCGCCAGCGACACTCCGCTGGCTCTCCTCGATGCCTATCGATCTACTCTGGTAGTTGCTTAGGACATTACTTGTATTCAAGAGTAATCTGTCAATGGTGCATTGGTGTCGAGGGAGTTGCCAAGCATTCGGCAACTTATTGCTAGAAAAGGCTTAGCGCAGGATTATCCTGGCAGAACTATCGTAGATACCTAGAAAATCAACAACCCCCTGCACAATTGAATTCCTGGCCCATGAGGACAATGACGTTACGCCATGGATAGACGTGCTTAAGAAGGCCAATTGCAGCATTGTTGCGGCCCGCTTCTTCTATTGGTTGCTGTGTCTTGTTGGCCTTCGGCAGGTCTGGCTTGGCATTTTACCTTATCGCTCGGGTCGTCAAAAACGGTTTCCGTAACAGTTTCTTTAAGTAAGTTGGGCGTCATCAAGCCCGCCAACCAACAAGGTATTACACGGAAAAACGATGCCATCTCATTCGAAGTCTTGTGCTTGTACGGTGTTACCTGGTCGAGACCGGCTTGCTTTTGCAGTAAATAGTCGACAGCTCAGCAAAGCCAAGTCTGTGGAGATACATTAGCCACACCGTTCAATTTGCCAAGAGAGACGTTTGGTGACGGCGCTTAAGGAGGTCCCCAAGCAACTCCAAGACAGTCACAAGCCTCCATAACTTGTGCGCTGAACAACGACAAATGAAAAAAGACAGATCTGAGAAACATCTGCGCGATGAAAGCTCTCATTTTTTGCTCTTAGCCAATAGTATTGGTGCTAATATTTGAAAAGAGCGCGACGTCGTAAGAACGTGTTCGCTCGTAATATGAAGCATTGAAGGAAAACCTCGGTTGCATGTGGACTTGCGTCGTTGATAGCCTAGGGTCGCCTGCGCTTAACCTTTCGTTTTCGATGCCATCCGTCGGTCAACGGAGTGGACGGACATTTACCTGCACGTTAAAAAGCTGCGAGATTATCAGACCAATGCTCAGAAATTCCGATCCACAAATCTAATTATCAAACACCCGCCCAATGAGGTCATCTGTCTCGCTTCTCGTCACCTTTTCTGGAATCTTACACGACAAGCCTTGTGCCATGACAGATATAGCCCAACTAGTTGATACGAAAGTGAAGAACTGCTTTCTCTCGAAAGTAGCCTTTCAAGTTATTCCTGGTTCTGTTCAACCAGCCACGCTCACCCTCAGCTTCCCAAGGAGGAAAGACTCCATGCTCACTCAAGTAGTGCTAGATCGTATCTCGAGTTTTCGACCTGTACACCGCCTCACTGGCGTATTGTGTGCATGTAGTATCCAAACCCGCGATAAATAATTCCACCGCCAGCTGGTTCGGAACTCGTGGACTTACCCAGCTAAAAATAGGAGGACGAGAGCGACCAGACTATCTTCTCTGGTTACGAGGAGCATTTGTCTATAGAGAGGGTTTCGACTCCCTTCATAATGACTGAATCCAAAAATCTCAAATTACGGCTTCCTTCTACTTCAGACCAATCTCTCAGGCACTTACCAATCTCACTCATTTTTCCCCATGCAATCCTCCAAACTATGCGCGGCATCGGTCCTCATTACCATTGCGACTGCTTCCCCAGCCAACTACGAGCCACTCGAGAAGCGAGGCCAAGCCTTTCAGGTCCACCAGTCTGTCAGGAAACCGTACATCCTATCCGATCCCGCTATCATGGCGAAGCCTTATGCCAAATATGCAAAGATTGGCGCCGTTGCTCCCTCATACGTCCTCGCTGCCGCAGCGAATTTCGATGGCACTGTGACTGCGAACCCAGAGGAAGAGGACTCAGAGTACCTGTGCCCCGTCACCGTCGGAGGACAGACCTTGCAGTTGGAATTTGACACTGGCTTGTCCGGCTTGTAAGCAGCTTCTGTTTCCCTGTAGGTCTTTAGTCCTAAGGTTCAACAGATCGGTTTTCAAAACCTTACTCCCGCGTCCAAGTCAGCAACCGCCAAGCTCAACAGCGGCGAGACATGGAGCATTTCCTACGTTGACGGCAGCTCAGCCTCCGGCAATGTCTGCCTCGACACAGTCCAAGTCGGCACTACCACCGGTACCAGTCAAGGCGTCGAAGCTGCTAAGAGCGCCAGCTCCGATTTCATATCGGATCCGAGTGACGGTCTCCTTGGCCTTGCATTCAATTCCGCCAGCACAGCGAGCCCAACGCAATTCAAGAACAGTGTTCGCAATAGTTGACTAGTTCGATTTTTGACCCCAAACCTACTAACTACGCTAATTTTTAGCGTAACTAGTTCAGTTTTAGGGGTGATCCAACTACCAACTACTAACGCTAGTTTTTAGCAGTTATACGCTAGTTTGAATTAATAGTTGAAATAGTTTATATAAAATTCATAAAATTCATAAATCGTTTATAACTTATATTAATATAAAATAGTTGAAGATTACGGAGGGTAAAATTCGGGATCTTTAAAGATCTTAGTAGGAAAAGCTCCTAGCGCTAGGCCTATTCCGGCCGTGTTTTACTTAATTAGGTAGTCGGTCTTTACTCCGCCTCCCCGTAAAGGGAGGTCCCTTTCAGCCTTATAGAACTAATTAAAACTACTAAACTACTAAAGTAGTTTTAACTAATAGTTTATAGTTTAAATAGTTTATAACTGAACTAGTTAAGACCCTAAACCAACTAATTATTAAGGGGAAAAAGGGCGAACTGAACTGCTAAACTAATAGTTTGCCAGTTAAACAGTTAACTATTGCGAACACTGCTCAAGAACTTCTTCAGCAACGCCATCTCCACCCTCGCAGCGCCTCTCTTGACCGCAAAACGAAAGAAAGGAGCGTCAGGCAATTACGACTTCGGCTACATCGACGCTTCCGAATACACCAGCGCCATTACCTATGTTCCTGGAAACGCAGCTAGAAGGGTTCACCCCCTAACTGCTCGCACCCCCTAACCGCTCGTCCCGTAGGGCTGAAGCCCGGAAGACCCTTCCGCCCCTAAAGAACACCCTAGACATTCGTCCTCCGGGCAACACTTCGGGAAGTTCCGGGGACTATGTTGTCGCGAAAGTGATCAAGACTAGGGCGGCCTCTAGGCGGCTTCCAGGCATCAGCCCTATGGGTGAGCGGTTAGGGGGTGCGAGCAGTTAGGGGGTGAACCCTTCTAATGGTTTCTGGGAGTTCACCGGCAACGGCTATGCCGTCGGCGCTGGTTTTTTCGTATCAAGCGCTATCGACGCCATCGCCGATACCGGTACAACCATTATTTACTTACCAAAACCAGCTGTCAAAGGATACTACGCCAAGGGCTGGTGCCACGACCAGTGCTACTTACGGAGGCTATGTGTTCCCTTGCAGTGCGAGCCTCCAGAGACTCTCGGTATTGGGAGCTATAAGGCCGTCATTCCGGGGTCTTACATTAACGACGCACCCGTGAGTGGCAGCAGTAAGTTCTTCACCGTTGTTAGTAGAAAGATTCTGGGCCACGAGCGGAACCGAAAATTGCAGCTTGCTTCGGTGGTCTCCAATCTAATACCGGAATTAGATTCTCGATCTTCGGCGATATCTTCCTCAAATCGCAATTCGCAGTCTTCAACGGTGCGAGTTCACCTCAGCTTGGGTTCGCTGCTAAGCCAACTTGAGAAGGGAAGCCTGCTGAGCGGCGTTGACGCCTTGAATAGACACATAAGTCCTAATCGCTCCTCTATTTCTCGTGTCCATTATACCGTTGTCGATGAGTTTCCGCGGGCGCATGGTCCTGCATAAGTTTTTTCAGAAGCGTGTATTGTACAATACAGGCAGGAGCAGGAGTTACATTGGGCTATTTTTAGCTTGATCTCTGTTCGCGTACCTAGATATCTTTTCACGATGGTCTCGCATTTCATAATATCACATTCGTCTCCCACCGCCTCAATCTCGCACAGTCTCTCATGCGACCTCCAAACCCCTTGGCGCCCCATCGCATTCCTTGACAATGGCTATTACCCCCGCACGAGCGCATTCTCACCCTCACCCTCCCTGACCCTCATCTCCCCAACCCACGAGCGTAAAAGTCATATCCCTAACTCCACCCAAACTCATCACGCACATCCAATTCCCCAGCCAGGATCCCAATCATCAAAGCTATATACCCTATGCCAGAACCTATCCCTAATTAGATTCAACGATCAAATGTAGACAACGTTTGTGAAACCGAAACCGAACAATCAAAAATTAGAGAACGAAACGAAACCGAATTCCAACACCCCTTTTGGAGATTGATGGAAGTATAGTGAGATCCCCCTTATTTGACTGCGCTGACCAAGCCCAGGAATCTCAATGCTCATACACACCACCACAGGGTATCGTGATCAAGGAAGAGACGACAAGAGAAGAGAAGAGAAGTGGGGATCGAGGCTGAAATCCCGTGCAAAGATATATGTTCGAGACGAATATCTCCATGCGTGTCTGAACTGGTGGGTAGCGCCGAAGTCTTTCAGTGGCTGTGTACAGAGATGAGGTCTCAAATGTTCAGAGGTAGTGCGGGATGTGAATGAATATTATTCTAATGACATCGGTAAGAGAGGATTGTTTAGATGTGAAAGATTTCATTACTAGTGCGCCTATCCGCTGCTATGCTGCTATGGTACGGTAAGATGATCCAAGTGGACTCAATGCACCCATGCAACCAAACCCCCCACTCCTCGTAATCATTCCCCTATAACACAAGCAAGAACCCAACAGCAGCGACCAGCGCCGCCGCACCTATCGCCACCGTCCCCACTGGCGCCGCAGCACCCACAAAGGCAATCGGGCTTCCTGTAGGCTTTGTGACAGTGGATACACCAGTTCCGGTACCAGTAGGCTTCACGACCACTGTGGGGAAGAAGCCACTAGAGGCAGGTATAGGGGCACCTGTAGCTTCAAGATCCGCAGCGACGATGCTAAGACCCTTGTTGACCACGGAGCCGATATCGCTTTGCAGCGGCGCTGGGATGTCGGTTACCCATGGCGGAAGCGCGGTGGCAGTGATGAGGTTCTCGACGAACTTGACAGGGCCGGATTCGAATGCGTTCTGCACGCTCGTAGGCACGGCGGTCATGAGGACGGATAAGACAGATGAGACGCCTGGCTCTTCGATCAAAGATTCTATGTAGGTTTCCACATCTTTAACAGCCTTGATGGGCTTGGCTGCCAGCGTTTCCAGGGAGTCGATGACGCCAGTAGGAATGGCGGAGACGAGAGCTGGGAGGTCTGAAGGATGGGCGGCAAGTTCTTCGAGGAGGATTTCAGGGTTCGACACCGCTTCTTGGATGAGCGTGGCTGGGAGGGCGGAAATGAGTTCTGCGACGTCGGTTCGGAAGGCAGGAGAGGTTTCGAGGGTCGTGATGAAGTTCTCGACGTCTGCGATTACTTTGGTTTCCTGGAGCGAGGTGTTAGTGAGGTGGGAGGAGTGACAAAATGGGAGCGTGAGGTCGATTTACCTCTGCGGTGTCGAGGTTGAAGTTGTTTGCTTGTGCGAGGGCGGAGGCGGAGAAGAGCCCGGTGGCGACTAAGAGAATTGAATGCATCGTGCCAAATGAGTGTTTTTCCGAAGAAGGAAGGAGATGGGGACAAGATCAAGGAGATTTGACGGAAGTGGCGAGAGTGGATGAGATGAGGACAAAGAGAACAAATGCAGACGCGATGTTGTTTAAATGTACAACAGCAGACGACACAATCTTTGACAGGAAGTGAGACCATCGGACGGAAGGCAACAGTCCTTATGATATCTCAGGCTTCGTATATTTGAAGGCTGGAGCATAAGTAAAATCTGAAATTCGCCTTGTCCCCAAATGACATACCAACAGCGGATTATTCATAGCTACGCCGTACTGAGCCTGGATGAAACGCGTAGCTTTCGGCTCGCCCATTCCGTCTGAGCCATGTTGGTGTGCGAACGCCTTCTTATTGGAGCGCCTTATCCCCTTCTCAGCCTGGTCAGCTCTATTAAGAAAATATGGAACGGCAAGCGTTGTGAAGGCCTTAAGATAGATGGTCAGTTCCTCGGTCCTCAGACGATGTCTACAACTCGGGAGCAGCGAGGAAGGAGAGCGGGTGGAGTGGAAAGGACAAGCATTGATTATGTAAGCATTGGTAGGCGGAATGCTAAAGCCGAGCTTGGGCCGATTGGTGCCGATCCCGCGGTGTTGGACCAACGACGACGAACGGCCACCAATCAGAACCGTTCGAAAGCGACCTGAAGAGTCCATCGTCTTTGGACCACCGCCTGGAAAAAAATCTTGTCTAATACGAGTACTCATTTCGTACCATCTTAAGCGGTAAGCAGGCATGTCATTCGGAAAAGATTGTGCCACCGCCATAATACCAGGTCTACCCAGAATACAATGATCCTAACGATAGAACCATTGACGCCTCTACTTTACAAGGGTTCTCGTTTACTTTGAGAAGGAACCAGGAAGTTGATCGCAAAGGATTCAAGACAGAATTGAGAAGGGATGAAGAGCTGGATCATGAAAATTCCATGAACAGCGGGATCCTACAGCTGAACAATAGATCTACAAGAAATTTCGTGCATATGCTCCAATATTTCGTGATGATAGCAGAGCTGTCTAGAGTGGTTCTTGAAGTGGTCAACACACATAGGTTGCGACATGAGAGACCGCGGTCACTAACATTTGTTACAAAAGACGAAATTACTCAAGCAGTCCCTTACATCTTCGGGTTCATATTTGACCGGCCAAATTAAATTGGAAATTTCCGAAATGTTGGAATTGCTACAAACTCAATAAGAAAGCGTGATAGACCGCAGTAGAACTAGCCTAGATCGCGAGAACAGACGAGGGTAGCAAAATTCAAGGCTGTTAAGTGGATTTCGCATGGGTCTTAGTCTTACATTGAGATTTGATTATATTCCAATTAACCCACTCTCCCTCGTCGACAAAAGCTTCATGGCTCAACAGTCAAAATCCAAGGCCCAAACAAAGGCACCAATGTCCCGTTGTCGAGGGCGATCACACCGGGTGGTTTAGATCAAAATACAATGGATATTCGACTCGCGATATCTTCTCCTCGAATTTGGAAACACCTCAACTTAGCAGGCGATCAAATTCGGTCAACCAAGGTCCAATTAGGATGAATTTTCGGCCCGCGATCGAAGAATAAATTGCCATTTCGCAGGCCTTTTCTCAAGACCTTTACTAATCTTTTGTTATTTGTGAGCTTTGGGGTTTATTGTTGCTGACCTTTGAAATTGGGGTTATTCTAAGAATGGCGTGTGACTTCGGATCACCACCACAAGGACAATGGAGTAGGATATGGCACCCGCTTGTTTCTTTGGTACATCAGGCTAAAGCTTGCTTTGAGCAGTAGAGAGACTGAATCGTCATAGTGTTAACATAGTTCAGTGACTTGTTTGAAAAGATCGAGTATATCCGAAGGAATATGGTATGATAGTACAAAAAAGGGTGTCTTGAGACGCGATTTGACTTGCGAACTAAATGTTTTAGCTCATAGCAATGTTAACTCCATGGCCACGTACATACTTTCGAGAAGTCAGAAATATAACATCTGAACTACTTGGTGGAGACAAGATACTCCGGTCAGAATGCCGATGTTGCTGCATGAATCGAGGCACTCGCGTTCCAGACTGCCATCATTCCTACCTAAAGCCAAGAACCCATGTATCATCCATTGCTTCGATATCACAATCACATCCCCGAACATACCCCATAAAAAACCTACCACTTACCCACCCGCACTCGAAATCGCAGCAGCAGTGCTTGTCATACTAGTCTTCTGCTCACTAATCATCGCCAGTCCGCTCACCACAATCTCATCCAACATTTCCTCGCTTAAGGGTTCCACATAGATGCCGAGCACCCCCATCACAATGCCCGTATACGCCGTGTTTCTGAAATCGACCCAGAGATGACCTTTGTCGTCTTCTAGGCGAAGATACTGGGACGCTGCGAAGCCGCCTTTCCAGTAGAATTTAGTGCCTTGGATCTGTGGGGTTTGAGGTTAGTGTTTTCTTTGCAGATGGGGTTTGAGTATAAGGATGTATTTGGAAGGCGGGACTGAACCACTATGCCTCTAAATTTTACTATGCTTCTAAGATTTCTCTCACCACGTAGTTTCAGACTCTTCAAAAATCATGCAGGTCGAGCAGCCGCACTTACACTGATATACGCCCTCTTATCCGTCGAAAACACCTTTCCCTCCTTATTCATAGGCAAATTCCTCGGACCAATAGTCAGATGGATATCCGAAGCCGAGGCAAAAAAACCACCTGTCTTCTTATCGAAGTATGTGGCGGTGCCGACAGGTTCTTTGTCTGGCAATCGGGTCACGTTCATGTGTGGAGCGTGAGAGCCATTCCAGTGGCAATTGTAGAGGGGAGTGTCATTAGCTGTATCAACGAGTTGATAGTTGCTTCCCTTATCAAGGACGTTGATTGTGCGGGCGGGTTTTTTGGGCTTGAGCGCTGAGAACATTGTTCGGGTTTTGGAAGTTTTCTTGGTGTAAGTTATTCGATAATGGATTGAATAGGTAATGTGCACTCGGTAAAGTATTGCAGAGTGCTGAGCTTGATGGATGAGATATACCGTCGGCGTCTCACGTATTGAGGCAGGGTACTAGAACGGTTGCATAAACTCCGAACTCGTAAACCGTCAAATTGATCTATACCACTCGAATTGCTCTGATGCATGATGATCAAAAATTCTCGCACTCTTTATCCGGTCTAGTGTTATCACATCGACGTTTGAATGGCCTTTAGCATGCATATTGACGGAATGACGTGCGGGATTATTTTTCGCCCAATCATCCCACTGCTGATCATTGTCTTGATCGGCAGCCGCGGCCGTCGCCTTCGCTATGCAGAGATCTCAGGTCAGCCTCCGCGACCGCTCACGTGGCCGAATGCTTGTTTCGACCACAGATACTGGCTGTATGAGCGAGCGACTGGACGGGAAGTACTTGCAGGCGATCTTCCGAGGGTAGTCTGTGTGCAGGGGAATTACGTTAGGCTGTAAAGCCTCGACGCCGCCCTCCACCTACTACTACCAGAGTTTTAGACTGGACTTCGTAAGGAGCAACAGCAACTGCTTGTGAGCAATACTGCTAAAGAGTCAAGACGTGTTTCACGGGTCAGGAACGTTGCTGCGAGCCCTCATTAGGCCCAACTCTGATATAAGACTATGCTTCTCCGGACGGCATTGAGCGTTCCGTAGCGAGGAGAGGTGTCTCTTCCAAAAGCTGTTTCAAATCTTCATCCGGCGCGCGAAAAGGGTCTGTAGATTGATCCTGCTCTATCTGCTAAGGAAACCGTATTTCTGAAAGATATTCGAATGCAATTGAGAAAAGAGAGTAATATATGAATTTTGATAATATGCGGATATAATCATACTCCCATGAACGCTTCTTCGATACTCGCTTGTAGTATAGGGGCCTATAATTCTCGCTTCCTTGTCGATGAATCGTCCACTCAATTTTCACGTCTTAAATTTGGTTGGATTGTATCTTCAAAGGCTAATAGCCTCTTTATCGCTTCCAGTGCAATCCTATAACCGGATATTATAAGCGTATTACAACTCAAGTCGTAAAGACTTAGATATAATGACAAGGTGGTTCTGAGAGAGCAAATGTCTCGATAGTCGAAAAAGCTTGATGTTCTTATTCCAGCCAATCATATGAGAGACTGTGGCTTAGTCATTGATGCGTTCCGAGCTCTTGCGAATCTCGGAGTCTTACAATGACCAGCCTACACTGTACTATCACTTACAGATAGCCTTAGGTTGCTGTGAGTGCGTTTCCATTGATCTCCTTCTCAAGTTGAAGTTGGATGCCATAGCGCCTTTGTACGAGATTGAGCGCAATCCGAGCATTACACCTACGACTATTCCATCCTTACCATATCGGACAGCACAGACAAAGTCCACCATGGACTATTCTTCGCTCCCGAATGATCCAGACCACCCTGCTGGAGCAGATCCTTGGCAGTCCTCGCCTCAGCCAACGAACACAACTTTCAATTCGTCAGAACCCGGCAGCGCACCGTCATCGCCGTTGGCCAAACACCATACCCCTGCGCCCGAATCGCAGCAACAAGAATACCAGGAAGAGCAAGAGCCAGAACCCCTGAGTCCTTCGATACCAGACACACCTCCACCTCACCAGCAGAATGGCACTGGCAGAGCACCTACCCGGGTTGACAGCGGAGGCATGCCGGATATACGTTTTCAAGGCCCGCCATTGACTGAGGAAGAGCTGAGACAGCAGCAATTGCATCAGCAAAGGCAGCAACATCAATATCAGCAGGCGCTGCATGCGCAGCAGCATCAGAGGGTTCCTGGCCGGTACCATCAGGGAGCACGAGCGGGACAACGGCCACCACAATACAAGCTACAAGCGAAGGTTACCGGTCTAGAAAGGACGGGGAAGAAAGACCCAGCTATAAGATTTGACATTCACGTAAGTGCTGTAGATATTGTTAGTGTTTACTGGAAGCTGACCGCCATTCTAGACCAACCTGCCGAAATTTCGCACCACACAAGTCAGAGACATCAAGCGCACACACTCCGAATTCTCCAAGCTAGCAGACCATCTGATATCTTCGAACCCCGAAGCTTTCGTACCAGCTGTACCCTCAGCGTTAACCTCTGCCGGTGCAGGCACAGACGAAGACGAAGCACGGACCAAGACCTCAATGCAAAGATGGTTAAACTACGTTTGTGAGAATGATGTACTCATGAGAGACGACGAGATGATCTTCTTCGTTGAGAGCGATGCCGGCTATAGCCCCATGATAAGGATGAAACAGCCTGCTACTGGTGTTCGGAGAAAGGTCATCAAGCAATTTGCGCCGCCACCTGACGATACCCCTGAGCTACATGATGCTCGGCCTATAGTCAAGCTATTCTACCTCGGTACGATGGAGACTGGGCAGAAGGTGGATAGAATGGTCAAGGCCAGACGAGGTGGGCATGGTATGCCAATTGCACCCGAGGCAGGCTAACATACTTTAGGGCTTGGTTTAGCAGAATCAGATCTTGGAGTCAAACTTGGAGCAATGCACGTTCAGGAAACCCACCCAGGTCTCGCAAGCGCTTACCGCAAACTCGGCAAGATCGTCCAAATGACAGGCGACTATCATGCCGCCCAAGGTACCGCGGAGGCCACTACGCTCGGCGACCCTCTTAATTACCATTCCTCGGACGCATTTATCGTCAAGGAAACTCTCACAAACCGACACATCCTCCTTCGCGATCTCCTCTCAGCCCAGCAGGCCACCCGCAGCAAGCTCGCGTCAGCTGATAGACTGAAATCAAGCAGCTCCGTGCGCCGAGAAAAGGTCGATGAAGCCATCAACGCCCTCGATGAAGCCCGAAGTCACGAGCTCTATCTTGCCCAGAAGACGCAACGAGTCACCGCAAACCTTCTGCAAGAGAAACGACGCTGGTTCGCTCGCACAGCAGCCGATCTCCGAGTCAGCATTCGCGAGTATGTACTCCGTGAAATCGAAGCCGAGCGCCGCACCCTCGCCACCCTGGAATCTGTCCGCCCAGACGTCCGAGCTATCGATGCTACAGGCGGCCTATCCCGCTTGGGGCGAGAAGCACTTCCCGTTATTCGCAGGTCGAGCTTGGCAGCTAGTCAAGGACCGAGAGGTGATGCGTGGAGTGGACTTCCCAGAAGGCAGGATGCGCTGGAACGAAGTGTGACCGGTGGCTTCCCACCACCGGTGAAAGAGGAGGATGGAATCAATAGGGAGGAGGGAGCAAGAAAGAGAGCTTCTAGTGGGGCGGGGAGTTTAAAGGGAATAGCAGAGGAGCCGGACGATGATAGGGTTGATGCGAAGAACGCGGCTAGTCGATTGGCGACGAGTACTTTTTAGGCAGGATCATGAGAATAAAGAGAGGGGATAGGATGGTATGTATCTTTGTCAAATGCAGCTTTTCGTATCAAGGAATCTAGCTGCTACCAAGTCATAGCGGCGCTGGCTCAAATCTTGCTATTGCAGCATCCTCCTTTTTCGAACACCGCCTTCCGACTAGAGGCTACTATGCATTTCCCAGGGTACATATTGCTCATGGCACATGTTCATGGTTCATCATCGGCTCTGTAATCCATCTCTTTCGCCCCAATCTCATACAGATCATTCCTCTCCTCACCCCTTGCCTCAACCAACTCGTCAATCTTCTCCTGCAGCAACCCTTTAATAATCTTCTCATACGTTCTCCCACTCCTGTTACTCGCCACATATGCCGCCACCTCCCTCAAATCCACCTGCTCGAGTATCGACTCCGCAGCGCGCTTCAGCTCATGTGGAGAAACATCTGGTGTTCCCTTTCGCTCCTGCGCTGAGTTCTTGGGGTGCACTATCGACCACTCCGGCACATTTTTGAACAGACTCTTCCTCGCAATTTCTGGCGTGGGCGTGGCAATCTTTGGCGTGGGCGTGGGTAGGGAAGATTTGGCTGGTCGTTTCGTGGGCGTTGGGGACGGGGTCTGGTAGCCAGACATGTCGGCTGGAGAGACGCGTTGGCGCTTGCTTGTAAGTGGAGATCGGTCATCGATTGCAGAAAGGCAGGAAGTATCGTAGTTGCGTTTGAGGGTCTTTGAGGGCGTAGGATCGGGTGTTGGATCGGGTGTTGGTGGTAAGTGGTTGGTATTGAGGGAGATGGTTCTCGTAGACTTGGATGGCGTGATCGGGTGGGATTGAGCGAGTGGCTGTGGGGACTGGTTTGGCCGGCTGGAGTGTTTGGTGTTAGGATCCTAGAGATAAGATTTAAATCAATGTGTTTAGATGAATGCGGAGGAGAAGAGGAGGACCTTTAGGGAGTAATTGGGGTTGGGGAATTGGGTGTCGCAACTTCCCAAGCTGACACCCATAGCTTCTGGTTCGACCACATCTTCCCCTTTGATCAGACCCTTGACGGAGAGTCCATTGTGGAGGAAGGAGGACTCGAGCGATGTAGATCGTGCAGGCATGATGTGCAATTGTCGATAACAATTATCCAAGTCAAGCAATGCACAAGAGCAAGACTGTGCGAGTCAAGCACCAAGAGACATGGTGAACGTAAGATGGCTGGGACACGCAAGTGCGGGCTCGTAAATGAAGCACAAAGGATCGTCGTTGACGCTTGACGGAACGCGCTCAACGCGTCAAAGAGACGACCAAGATCTCAAGCAATGGCACTAAGGTACTACTACAACTGTTACATTCTATCATCGTCGACCTGTTATGGGCAAATGACGCGTATCAATGGCTTTTGGTGCACGGATAATCCTATGTGAGGTGGAAGAGCACCGGAGAGAAGAAAACACTTTACGCGAAACTGTAGACGCTGAATGCGCTAGTGTGAGCTAAATCCACCAACTTCGTCGAGCAGTGTGTATCTCCCTGGTAGGCATATACCAGCATTCGACAACGACACTTCATTATCTAGTCTTGCCTGAATTGCATCGGAGATCATGGGAGATTAAAGTCACTTCTGTACCAAAGGTAGGCGCTAATTGATTTCGTTGCTTCGTTGAACGACTGGACTGGCAAATTTGATTGCTTGGCTTTCCACTCAGCTCGACGAAAATCTATCTCATTAAATACCTTCCAAAAACCAAGCTTCCCGATCCGCTTCCAGTCTCTGACTCACCTCAACCTGCCAAAGTATTCCAAGTGCTTTTTCCAGAGATCGGAAGCCCTGAAACTTTACAACCGCATGAGCTGTCCACGCAGCTCTATCACACAAGCCATCTCAACCACGAGTTGACATTTAGCACTAAACCGCTGCATAACATAGCTTCCCTAGCGACTAGCTTGCCCGCAACTAGACAAAAAGTTCGCCAACGGCTCCGTCGGCACCCCTTTAATCTGCGTGACGACTCCATTAATCGCCCCAGCAAAGGTACAACAGCACCATTTGCATTCGAGCACGTCCACCCCGGACTAGTCGTTAGATCTTTCTCCCTCCAGACCGCTGGACTGATACCTCTATTTCTTCTATCAGCACCACCCCTCACACAAGACAGGCAGGAAAAAACTACCTCAGCTGCACAGTCAAATCCCATCCAATGAAATCGACAATGTTCTGCCGTGCTAAACTAACACTAACAGCCGAATCCGTACACAAACCCAGTCTCAGTCACAGGGATGCTGGGCGTAGCGTTACCGGCTTGCCAGGTTAGGCTGCAGTCGACTGGGAGCGCGCCCGCGTTGGTTCCCATGACGGTTACGTCGAAGGTTTCTGTGGTGTCGCCGGAGCGGGTGTTGGCTCCATAGGATAACATCATACCTCTAGCCATTTCCTGCACCAATTTGCAACTTCCCTCTAAGCAGACGATCAGCGCCTCAACCACAGGGATTATACCGCCGCTCCCTGATGGGAAACTTCCCCATGGACGATCTTTAGACGTTGCGAACGATCCATAGTATTGTAGATGTTCTTCGAAGGTCGTAGGTAGAGTGGCTCAAGGGCTCTTCGGACTTCGGCTGAACAGGCGGAGAAAAATTCATAGCGAGCTGCCGGTTGGAACATACCTGGGTTCTTTGCTTGGTCTTCTCCAACAAGGATCTCGTCGTCTCGGTCGCTTTGCATTTTAGCTCCGTTAATTGGACTCGCGGGGAGTCTTGACCCGGGCCAAATCATATGGAAATTGTTGGTATCGCATTGGGCCTCCTTTCAGATTACTTCTTTTGATTCGTGGTTTGGAAGCTTCGAGATAGCTATGGCAGTGCCTTCCACGATAGATTGCCACCTTCCCACGATTAGCAAGAGTTGACGGGTTGCAGAGATATCTCACTCTGTCTGATGTAGCTTTTCCTTGAAACTCTCAATGTCTTCATCAATGCCTTCCACGAAGGGAATTTCTTTGATGAGAATAGGTGCTCCTCTCCTCTTCTCTCCCTCTCTTCTCTCCCTCTCTTCTCTCTCTCTCTCTCTCTTCTCTCTCTATCAACCTGCGCGATCACATAATGGATCATCACACCAGTCCTATTAGTCTTCCCATCTCTCCAGTCTTGCCAGGCGCGCTCGATGGCTGCCGCGCCGTCATACTCTCCAGGTAATGCTGGGTGGCTAGCTAACAATCAGACTTCGATGCATTACCATTACGAAGGCCACCTACAGATTTATAACAGGAATCCCAGCTTCAGCCATCAGGGCAAGAAAATTCCCCGTCAGCACATGCATATGCCCAGCGCAGACAATGAGGTCAGGCTTGTCGTCCTGTATCAAAGCAGCGAGTTTCTCATCGAATTTTCCTTGCGCTAGTGGAACATCATCAGGATTGCGCTTTTTGTACCCCTAAAGGCTGTGAACCAGGCTGGGAATTGGCGGAGTCGAGCTTTGAGCTCTTATCAGACCGTATGCATCTTTACGATTCGATATCACACGAACAATCTGGCCAGGAATGGAGCCTTTGTCATAGGCATCAATCAAAGCTTGTAGATTAGTTCCTGGATAGGACGATTTAGCACTTGTCGGTCAATGACTCTAATACGGTGCTTCGGGACGCGGACTCGCGTACCCGAGTCAGAAATCAAGACTAGAGTGCGAGCTTTGTCTGTCATAATGAGTATTTTTGGACGTCATGAATTCTGATAATGTGCAACGAGCGAAGATATATCGAAATCTAATCACCGCAATCTCCGTCAGCTTTAATTCGACGAGAAGCCCAGCCAACCAAAGTAAACAAAGGACAAGCAACATCCAAATGACGACGATACTGCTTCATACAATGCTATTGACCATATGATAATCGGCCCCAGATATGCTATTAACAAGCGGCCAAATATCCGTCTTCATATCCTCTTCCGTTGGTACGTCTTGCTCTCCTCCAATCTAGACCCCCACTCACCACGCACCCCCAATCTAACGCTCTCACAGTCTTCACATTCACGTCCCTTCTCTTCCTCTCCGGCTATATCCTCCAACAACAAACCGTCCGCTCCCTCCGCGCCGCCATCCATCCCCACCTCCCCACCCCCCCAACAAATATCCCCCAAACCAACCCCATCTTAGCAAAACACTTCGGCGCACCCCCCGGCCACAGTTTCTACGACAAATTCCTCGCATCAAACCGCCCCAAAGGCGGCTGGGCAAAAGTCGCATACGTGCAGCTACTAAGACGGCACGTTGAAGTCTGTGGGGCGGTGAGTCTTATGCGTGAGTTGGTGGAGGGGGAGAGTATGGCGCAGCGAATTCTTCTGTATCCGCGCTCATGGGACGAAAAGCCCACAGACGGGACGAAAACAGACCCACACATCGGAACGTCCCGCCGACTATTACGAAAAGCTGCAAAGGAGTACAAAGTGATGCTCCAACCCATCGACGCCATACCCCAATCCAACACCAGCGCACACTTGACAGAGGAGGAGAAATACCCCCTCACAAACCTCCTCTCCCTCCTCCATTACAATCGTATACTCCTCCTCCAATCCCCAGGTTTAATCCTCGACTCTACACCTCTGGACCTCCTCTTCACGCTCCCCATGGAAACGCCCATGCTTGGTCTCTCCGCTTCCCAGGAAGATAAATCGCACCCATCACTCCTCCTCCTTCAACCCTCGCGAGACACATATGCCGAAATAACCTCGTCCCTCCCGGAAGGCGCGTATCTAGATAGCGAGTTCCTACAGCGCGTAACACTCGAGTCCGCACCAATAGACCCAGAATATCACACACGTCTACTTACGGAGACGGGATTGTTGGGAGCTGAGAGGGGAGAAGAAATTGATGCGACCGAGTGGCTTGATTCGACGGCGTATGTGAGGTTGAAGGATGATGGGCTGCCGGGACCGGAGTATGACATCCCGAGGCAAGACTTTGTGAAGGCGATGCCGAGGGGGGAGCAAACGAGCAGGGTATGGGAGAGGGTTTATGAAAGGTTTAGGGATGCGAGGATGGAGGTTTGTGGATTGGATTTGGAAACCGTTGAGGAAGTGAAGCAGGGGAATGGGGGAGAGTTGAGATGATCTGTGGGTATTCTATGGGCGGCATGGCGATGGAGTTCAAATTGTTGTTGGATATTATGGTTTTGGTAGATACCCGGACTTTTGGACATGTTGAGGAGTGAGCTCAAGTTTCAGCCTTTTCGAAGGCTGAAATTTGTGATTCTGAAGCCCAATGCTTTCAGAAATGGGAATACTTCGAGCTTAAGCGCAGTGAAAATGATAATATTCCTACTCAGGTTGAAGTCTGAATGACAGAAACAAAGGGCTCATTGCCTCTCACGCCTCAAAAGATTAGCTTGACAACGCAAGGACTTACGGAACTATCTTGGAAGCTCGAGTCTACTAGCTCCAATGGTGCCGGGGAGATGAATGCAATGGCGTAGACGATACCGAACGAGTTCACGCAGTCAATCAAATCGTTGCAATGATACAAAGAGTCATAGCAAAACAACTTCTTCGTTAATTCTGGACTCATACACGTCGTCGCAGATCGAGTCATTGGAAGCCATACCCCAGCAGTCCCTCAACCACCCATCCTCCTCATCCTCTCCTCCGCCGCCCTCGCCCTCCTCTCCCTCTCAACCCTCACCCGCATCTCAGGCGTCATACCCCTCGCATCCTCCTCCCTCCTCTCCTCCGCCGTCTTCGGCAGATTTCCCAATGCCTTCCCCCCTTTCTTGGCCGTCGGATCGACAACGGGCCCTTCTCTCTTCAGCCGTTCTTCTTCCGCCTTTCGTCTCTCTGACTCAACCTTTTCCGCCTCGGTCTTTTCTCGTTGGTCGCGTTTTTCGGCGGCTGCCTTTGTGATCGGTGGTGGTACGTGCGCTGCATCCCAATTCCACTTCTCCTCGCCAAGTTCCGAGCGCGCGACGCGGAATGCATCTCGCGTTGCACGATCGGCGGAGAGGTCGAAGGCGGGGTCGCCATCGCCGTTTGGGAGGGTGGGGTCGGCGCCTGCTTTTGTGAGGAGGGCGAGTACGATGACGGGAGAGCTGCTGGAAGAGGCGAGATGTAGGGGGGTAGGGGCGTGGTGGTTTGCGCGTGATGAGGGAGGGTGGAAGGGGTAGTTGGGGGAGAGGGAGTTGGAGATTAGGTAAGAAAGGAGGGCGGGGGCTTTGGAGCGGCGGATTAGTGGTTGCATTTGTGAGGTGTGAAGGGTGGCCTCTGCCTCTCCTTTTGAGGGTTTGGGCTTCGATGGAGCGGCCGGTTTGGATTGAGCAGCTGCTTGGGCATCGGCTGAGGACTGGGCTGCTGCTGCTGCAGCGGCGAGAGCGGCTTCGTCTATTTGACTGACTTTGACCCGCGTAAGTTCTACGAAGGACCGCATTAGCTCGGCTTGCGTGGCTCGACGCGTGCTGAATGGAAAACTCCGGTTTCTGGGATCGTTTTGCCGGAGGATTTGGCCGTCGTAAGGGCCGAATAGGATACGGCGATTCGAGCTACCTGTAGCTCGGACGAAGATGAGTTGGGCGTTGCCAATTAGTTCTCTCCACTCGGCCAGAAGGGCACGGATCTCCTGCTCAAGGGCCACTTCGTTGTATCTCCGTAGTGAGGATCCAGCAGAATGGGCAGCACCTTTCGCGGAGTCATTGGCCGATTGAGCACCACCCTGTTTCCGCCGCGTAGTGTAACGATGGAAGGTCTTGTGTGCAATTACGATGGCTTGACGCTGTTCCGTTCCGGCGGCTTGCTTTCCCATCTTTGGAGCTAGCGATACGATCATGCCTGCAAAATGACCACCGCCTATCATGCACATGAAGATGGAAGGGCTCGTCATCGTAGAGGGAAGTGGTACACCATTAGAGCCATCCACTGGCGGTGGTTTTGCAGGCACGGGACGTAGCTGCTTTCTGCGGACGACATCGACCATGTCTGGATCTTCTTGCTCCCGATTCGTAAAAAGCGCCCTATAGATCCCCAGAGACGTATTCGATGGCAATTGCGGCGTCGAATACCAAAGGAACGGCGGCTTGCCCGACCCTCTTTCCCTCTTCGTAGGCATGAACTCCTCCTCATCACCATTGGGATGGTTGAACTTAGCCTGCTTCTTCAGCAATGCACTCAAGGTGCTCTCTTTCGCCCCCTCCCCATCTGGTCCCGATTCCGACGACTCTGAGCCTGAGCCAGATATACTCTCATCCAGCTCATCCACCAGCTTCTCGAACTCATTTTCGTTGACGGCCTGCACGCCTCGAACCTTCTGCTTCAGGTTGTAGTTGTGCCAGTCAGATTTGACGTGGAGGCGTTGCTCTTGGACGCTGGGAATGGAAGTTCCGCAAAGCTGGCAGGATGTTGAGAGCTTCGTTTCCCCGTTTTGTTTCGTAGAGTGTTGCGGGGGATCTTCGGATAGAGCATATGGTACTACCCCAGCGGTAGGCTGTAGCAGGCTAGGGTCCTTGAGATGGAGCGTGACAAGGAGCTCCTGTGGAAGGTCGAAGACTAGGTTTCGCTGTCAGTATATTGACTGCGGGGCTGCAATGGGCATGACATACCATAGAGCGACTTCTTCAGCAGCTCGTCCGATCTATCGGCCATGTTGTTAGCTTTCTGTTCCTAAGGTGGAATATTTGAATTGTGAAGGTCGAGAAGAGGCTCGATGATGTCTCTCTAAGGCTCGCCTACTGCTAGCGTGTTATAAGACAATCGAGGCAGTCTGAGTCACACAAGTTTGATCAACACTTGAACTGTGTGATAGTTCTAGTGACATAAAGAGCGAGAGCGCTGATTCGTCTAATCGCATCGCTAAATATCATTATGCATTATCCACCAATTCCTGGTGCCCGCTATATCGCTATCAAAACCTAGAAGATAGCTCCAGAGCAAAGGCCAAGAGCTGGAAAATTATATAGCCTGGCAGTAGTTTGCCGGAAAACTCCCTTGGGCACCCTTTAGCTCTCCCTCCCACCAGTCGTCCGTGCTCTCGGTCTTCTTGATGACCTTTATACGATCGCCTTCTCTGAAAGATAGGTCGCCTTGCCCCTCACCAGCAAAGTCATACAGAGCGGTCACGAAGAAACCTTGCGTAGATGGTATTCTTTTTGGTGGGGGTGGAGGCGGCTTCTTTTTGCCAGCCGCAATTGAAGCCATTGTCGAGCCTGAAGGTAATCGATCTCGCCCAAAGTAGTCTCCACGGGGACCTGCTGGAGCATGCATCGCTGGATCTCCTGGTAATGGACTCATGACAGCAAATGAGTTGTAGTTTGGCGTCGCTAGACCCAATGCTGTTTGCGACGGAGCTGATGTTATCCGTGGCCGATCTTGCCTGTAATCTGGAGATGGTGGATCCGATGTTGCACTGATTGCAGGGGAAGGAGGAGGTTTCAATGCATTGGACTGCTGGTTACTTGGCAGGCGTTGCTGAACACCGTTACGAATGTTAAGCCCAGTCACCGAGCCATGCGGCTTGTCGTCAAGAGACTGTTGACTCGGTCGACGATGGGTTTGTGACGAAATTCCGTTGCGAATGTTAAGACCCGTGACAGATCCATGAGGCTTCTCTTCGATACGCATGGACATGCGTACAGTCTTCCCACTCGAAATGCAATTCAACCCAGTCTCGATTTCTTTCTGGACCGGCCTGAAATCTTGGTCCCATGTTTGCATAAGCTCTCCAGCAGAAGGCGGTGGATTGGGGAATCCTTCCTCGTCACAGAAGCCGTGGAGCAATGTGTAGTATTGAGCAAGTAGTGTGTTCTGGGTCAGAATCTGAGTTGCGAGAAGATGAGGGAGGATTGAGAAGGCGGCCTGAATTACTGGTGGAAGGGTAGCTTTGAGATGGTCGTCTGCAACTTCATATTCCTTAAAAGTGTCAGTGATGGGGTTTCAATTGCATCAAGGAGTTGATTAGCGTGATTCGATGGTCTGTACACTGGGATGTAGAAGTGCGCCCTACGGAGCACGCATAACATTCAACATACATCTTTTGCTCGCATCAATTCCATCTCAGCCTTCTCCAACGATGCATTGTCCTTCTCCGATCTCTTTGTTTTTTGCCTCCCATTATCAACCCTCTTTTGATACTTTTCAAAGTCAAGCTAAAGTCATCAGCCTCCGTATGCTGCTTATGATTGGATTCATGTCGCACCTTTTTATCTCCCCGTTTTTTGATGACCTTCTTCATGGGCTGAATGCAATCTTTGGCTTCTTGTGCAGGCTTGATAATCCTAGTATCAATCCCCGCAACCTCCTCAAGTAGATCTGTGCGAAGCTCGTCGTAGGCTGTGTGTAGTTTGGTAGTCCTCTCCATAATATGCTGCGGCGTGATCACAGGCTCGTGGCCCGAATACTCTTCATTGGCCCCAATGATGGGCGAATACATTGTTTGGAAGCCGTGGATGAGTCGTTGCTGGGTTCCCAGAATATCCCTCCATGAATCTCGCCATGCCTTAGAGGCATCAACGATCTGTCAAGAATCAGTCAGCCAAGGTTTGATTCCATCCCACTCAAGCTATAAGCATACCTTGGCGAGCATCTTGTCGGCATCTTCGAAGTCCTTCAACAGTACCCCAACTTGGGATTCATCCGCTGTCCTGGGCAAGAACTTTCCGAAACGCCTTTGCATGGACTGCATGTTGACTGTGATTAGTGAATTGTAAAGAGCGTAATTCCGATCTCATTGGTCCGCGCCCTTAACATTAGATGAAGTAGACTCAACCGACGACCTGCAGATTTAATAGGAAAAGCGTGGTATCGTCAAGCGGCATGTGGTGGATTTGGGGAAGTGTCAACTCTCAGGGCCCGAGGGGCCCAGCTCTATCGCGGCAGATCGACGTCCACGTTTTCGGCCGAAGCGAAGCGTCGCATCTTCCTCGCCACGCGCGACCCCAATGCTCCTTTCCTCTTTTGTGGTCTTGACTCGAGTCAGCTTCAACGCGTTTTTTATTGAACACGCAAACCCTCATTTGTGTATATGGCAATTAAGCCTTGGCCTTAGCAGCGTGAAACGATGCGAAACACCATGTGGTTCAGAATCAAACCTCTCGCTAGTTCTACCAGATCTCACGATATTTACCCAAACGTTGTTTTCGTCAATGATACTCAGATCGAATATAAATTGGCCTCTAGCGGTGATTAACCGAGGGATGGACAACCGTAACAGAGCACATCAGACCACGTGCTGAATTATTTGAGATGGTTTGCATGCTGCAGGCTAATCCTATGGCCGGGCCATCGGTCTGAGAAGTAAGACACCTTTTTAAATGACTTATCGCTCAATGTGATCTCTGCGGTTTACGATCCTTTCTCTCCTTCTTTTTCGATGCCAGACCATGCGTCAGCTACTGAACAAAGTAGTGGACGCTCGCACTCGACCTACCTATCTTTGGCAAACATGGGGACTTTACCCTCTAGAATAAATCGAAGAAAAACGACGCCGATTTGGGAGGCAAAATTTCAATAGCCCATAAACACACGAGGTCCTCTACCCACCGAGAGGCGACACTCTATCCCACCCGACAATAATTGGAAGATCGTTTCCTCGTCAACGTTGTTTGGCCAACAAAGAGGATGTGTCACCAAATTCATGGCACGGAGAAGCTGATAGGAGATATGATAGGTATGCAAGAGGCCTCTCTACGAAAGTATTGACGGATGTAGCACAGTGCGGAGAGCTATGACATCCATCTGAACGTGCGTTCCGCCTGAGAATCTGCATTGGGTGTAAGTTTATGCACCAGCTTGCCGTATACACTGACGGCTTGGCACGCTGCGGGTTGAAACGTCCCGCCACTTGACGGAGTGATCTCCGCAGCCGTCGGGAGATGGCATCTCTGGCCAACGCATCTCCCCTCGTACGCTACAAATGTCATGATCGACACTACCATTCACAAAGAGGTCCAGTCAGGACAATAATAGCCTTCCATTTGGTGGCCAGGGTGGCTAGGGGATCTCACAGATGCGTCAATCTGCAGCGACGTTTTCATTGTCCGAACCTTAAAAGAAAGTATCATCGACATTCCTTGACCGCGCGTTAGTAAGGACCTCATCATTTCACAACCGTAGTTACCGTACCCTCTACTTACGATAACATACCTTTAACCCATGCAATAGCATGTACCCTCATTTAGCCAAGCGTATGATAAGCAGGATTCTTCGAGTTTCAGCTCCAATTTGCATAGCCTATCGCGGAACGAGTATATGTAGAAAAGCGGGTTCCACGACCATGAACTCCGGCGAAAGTATTGAGTCTGACCTATCTGAGCCAGCTCACGATCTCCCAACTCTTCCGCTCTCCTATTCCATACGAACAAATCACAAATGATATCGACCAATTACATCCAATACACGGGTAATGTGTGTTTTATTTATTCTTAAACAATACATCATTTACCACATTGAGATGTCGATCCATCCACCGTTGTTCATGCATGCCATCATCAATCTCGACCACACATGTCGTAAGATGAAAATCCGATGCTCATAAAATCCGATGACTATTGATAAACAGCGGAGCTGGTATCAACAGCCGGGAGCTAGTTGAGTACCGAGATGTCGTTGCTTTGCGCCTGCTCTACTTCCTGGTTGGGAAACCTGCGGTTGAGAAACGCCATAGAAGGTTAGGCCTCGTGTGTCATGACCTAGTCTCACGAGGACTTTGCTTTCTTCCATGCACTGTCACGCCACAGGGGCGCGATATTCTCCGCTCCCCAAGGTCTTAACATGACACAGCTCATTGGATGAAGAAATAGGGTTCCTAATTCGAGCCTTCTATCGCTCGGCAGCCGCTAAATTTAGAGGGTTTCCGTGGGGGAGTCAAGCCCTGAACGATCTTCCCGACTGGGTATCAACCGCCTGCAAGAGCCTCGGAGGTTCTAATTCGTATTGACTTTCAGGAACAGTCTCCAGCGATGAGGCTAACGAATTTTATGTGTCCATTATCTACATAGTATGGCCTGGAAATGTCCGGCACCTCTGCGTTTGTTAAAGTTTCTCCCTTCTTCTACTCTATACCCCCCATTGCCCCTGTCTCATTTCCCCTGTCTCATTTCCCCTGTTCCTGCATCGTTTTATGTTCCTCTCTAGCTTCTACAGTCGGTCGTTGTATCTCTCCTTTGGCGTCGTTCAGGCTTGAATCTCTCACTATTTCGTTCATATCCCAATTACAATGCACCCTCCTTTATTCTGGAGGTCAGTAGTCAGTCTACTGGCCTTATTTACTACTACTTCTTTCTGCATACGATACGATCCAGAGCAAGTGCTGTGGAATCTTAACCAGAATGAGACTGCCACAGATCCCATGAACTACTGGGGCAATTGGGAAAACCACAGTAAGTTACGGTCAATCTGTGCATGATAATTGCTGACCAGATACAGCATTCAATCCGTCGCCAGACAATTGGCGCTTCCCATTCTATACACTTATGCTCGACCGCTTCGTGAACGGCGACCCAAGCAACGACAACATTAACGGTACTGCGTGGGAACACGACCTGACAGGGACCCAGCTAAGACATGGTGGCGATATACAAGGCCTGGTGGACACTCTGGATTATCTGACCGGCATGGGTATCAAAGGTATCTACCTCGCCGGTAGCCCTATGATCAACTTTCCCTGGGGCTCGGACGCTTTTAGCCCTTTAGACTTGACCCTTCTCGACCCTCACTTCGCTACGATCGATATTTGGCGGGAGTGCATAGACGCGATGCACGCTCGCGGGATGTATGTGGTACTGGACAATACCATGGCGACGCTGGGTGATTTGATTGGATTCGAAGGGTTCCTAAATGTCTCTACGCCACTCAACTATCACGAGTACAACGCTCTTTGGAAGACATCCCGAAGATATCATGACTTTGACTTCAATAATACCGAGCTAGACAAATGCCCTACTGAATACCCTAGGTGGTGGGACGATTGTGAGTAGACGTGCATTGCTGTCCGGTACTTGTGCATGAGACCTGACAATCCTAGACGGCGAGCAAGTCACGGCGAATGGCAGCGAATACCTAATCGGCTGCCGTGACAGTGAATTTGATCAATACGGTGATATCCAGGCGTTCAATATCTACCCTGAAGTAAGTTATGTCTTGTGGAATTGCGCTTCGAAAATTACGTCGCTAATTCCAAGAAGTGGCAGTGAGTAGTACTATATCTCCTTGGCAGAGCTCTTCAAAGGCTTATTTTCTCTGATTGCTTATCTTACTGATGCTCCTCTGGAACGTAGACGACAAATCTCGAAATTTGCTTCAGTCCAGGATCGCCTGCGGGAATGGAATCCTACTGTACGCGAAAAGATTCAACATCTATCTTGCATACAAATACACATGCTTGACATTGATGGTTTTCGAATGGACAAAGGCCAACAGATCACTGTTGACGCCCAAGGAGAGTTTGCAGACTTTATTCGTCAGTGTGCTTCTTCGGTCGGAAAGAAGAACTTTTTCATCCCAGGCGAAATCGTTTCGGGTAATGCCTTTGGTGCGGTCTACCTTGGTCGCGGAAAGGAGCCGTCAATGGTAGGTGGTCATGCTCACTTAGGAAACTGTTGAAGTCTGACCGTGGATAGGCCGTCAATGATACCAATAAAGCTGTCCAGCTGACGACCGACAACGCCAATGACTCGCTCTTCATTCGCGCGAAGGGAAAGAATGCTTTCGATGCCGCATGTTTCCACTACAGCACATATCGGTCTTTGACTAGGTTTCTTGGCATGGATGGTGACCTCGGAGCGAAGGGCGAAACGCCCACAGATTTTGTCGTTGCTTGGAACGCCTTCATCCAGACCAACGATATGATCAACCCCAATACCGGTGTCTTCGACCCGCGACACATGTACGGAGCGCACAATCAGGACAACTTTAGATGGCCTACGATCGTCCAGGGTACGCAGAAACAGATACTTGGCAACTTCATCACCACGATGCTCCTTCCCGGTATCCCCTTACTTGAATGGGGCGAAGAGCAAGCCTACTACGTCCTAGACAGCACGGCCGATAATTATGTCTTCGGCCGTCAACCCATGTCATCCGCCACAGCCTGGCAGGACCATGGCTGCTACACTGTCGGTAATGCGAAGTTCGCTAGCTGGCCTGATGGCAGCTGGGCGGATGGATGCAAAGACGACTGGAATAGTCTTGACCACAGAGACCCTTCGCATCCTATTAGGAACCTGATGACGACAATGTTCGAGATGCGAAATCGATATCCAGTCCTCAATGACGGATGGTACGTCGAGACAATCGCTAAGCAAACCCATCCGATCTACCTGCCAGGCTCTCTCGGTACTGCGACGGAGACAGGTTTGTGGTCTGTCCGACGCTCTGGCTGGCCAAATATTCAGGATTTCACCACGTACGGCCAAAAGGTCCAAGACGTGTGGGAGCTATTCCACAACAACAACACAGAAGTAACATACATCTTCGACTGCAGTAGTAACATCACCGGCTTGCTAGCTCCGTTCGAAAAAGGCACCACCATCAAGAACCTCTTCTCCCCTTATGAGGAGGTAACCTTGGGCTCCGTACCTCAGGCGTTGGAGCTGGACAACTCTACAAAAGTATATGGCTGCCTTGAATCAATGACTCTCCCTGCCTATGGGTTCAAGGCTTTTGTTCCCGTCGACAAATGGTTGAGGCCGTCCCCTGTCATTACCAACTTTAACCCTGGCCACGACGCCCGTGTTATCTCCAACACTAGCGATGGCGAGCAACAGAATATTACCATCGAGATCTTCTTTTCCGACGAGATGGATTGTGATGAGATGCAAAAGGCAATCACCATTACGTCGACCACGGAGGATGGCTCAGTACCATTCTTCGGCAACACAGCATGTCAAACAGTCAACGATACCACTACCAGAGTATCCGAATACACGGGTCCAGTAACAAATCAGATACCAGGGATGTGGAAATTTAGTGGGACTTTAGTGAATGTCTCTGATGGCATTCACTCCGTGAACGTAGCGAATACCACGAATCAAGAGGGCATTGCTTCGACGAACGCGTTCAATCATTTCCTCCTCCGTGTGGGTCAGGCCGGCAACCCTATGGTCTTTCCGCGAAGTGCAAATTACTCCAATTCCTTACTTTTCGAAAACGCCGATAAGTCCCTGTACATATCACACAAGGCCGCTGGCGCAGACAAGTACCGCTATTCTACCAACTGGGGCTCCAGCTGGAGCGACTGGGGTGCGTACACTGGAGGCAATACAACTATCCCAATCCAAGACTGGTCTGGAACTAAAGCACAAGAATGGACGGGAAAACATGTTCAAGTCGAGTATTGGAGCCAAAAGACCGGGAGCTCAAATCATGCACAACAGGGTGACCTTGCTGGGACCAGTGATGGCCCGCGTCGCTGGCCTCATGTTTTCATACATGGAAGCTTCAACGAATACGGATACGATTCTGGCCTTCCTCAAATAATGAAACAAAATGACAGCGGTATTTGGCAGTACGACTTCATGACCGAGTGGCCCTCCGAATTCCAGTGTAATGTTTGGGGCTCGAACCCCAGCGGTGTACCAGATCTCACCCAAGCATTTGGCGATGTCGACAATGATGGCGTTCTCGATCGGCTTGCTCCAGTCTCCCTGCTGAAGGACGTCGTCACCATCAACGCCTATCCACTGTTTCCACACCTCGCATACCACATCGATGTGAACGACGCCAATTTGCGCTATTACATGACGCCGATTGGTTCGAGATACAGACAAGCGGCAATCTACGCTTTGCTTCTCGTAATTCCTATATTGACAGGATGCATTGGTATATGGGTGTATCTCTGGGTCTTCTACGATGTCAAGTTCAACAAAATTGGAAGGAGCGCCAAGTATACCGTCTTGCCAATTGTGGTGAAGGAGAAGCTTCACCTTCATAGTATGAAAGAGAAGCTATATCTCGAGCGTTGGCTTCCAAACAAGTCTTCGGCACTCCTTGAGAAGATGGAACGCACCCAATCAAACCTCATGGTCAATGCCAATCGCAAGACGATTTTGATCGCAACAATGGAGTATGACATCGATGACTGGGAGATCAAAATAAAGATTGGTGGCTTAGGAGTCATGGCACAGACCATGAGCAAACATCTTGAACATCTAGATTTGATCTGGGTAGTCCCATGCGTAAGCGGCATACATTACCCTACTGATCAACGCGCCAAGCCAATCACGATCAAAGTCCTCGATTCGGAATACACGGTCCAGGTCCAATATCATCACCTAAGAAACATCACCTACGTGCTGCTCGATGCGCCAGTCTTCCGCCAGCAGACGAAAGAAGATCCCTATCCTGCCAGAATGGATGACATGGACAGCGCTGTGTATTACTCAGCCTGGAACTCGTGTATAGCAGAAGTAATGAGACGCTTTCCCATCGATCTTTACCACATCAATGACTATCATGGAGCTGTCGCTCCCCTTCACCTGCTACCACGTGTTATACCTTGTTGCCTTTCGCTGCACAATGCTGAGTTCCAAGGCTTATGGCCCATGCGGACACCATCCGAATTCGACGAGGTTTGCAAAATCTACAATCTGAAGCCAGAGGCTGTCAGTGACTACGTCCAATTTGGCGAGGTCTTCAACCTTCTTCACGCGGGCGCCAGCTACCTCCGCGTATGGCAAAAGGGTTATGGCGCTGCAGGTGTTTCCGCCAAATACGGAAAGCGATCTTTTGCCAGATACCCCATATTGTGGGGCCTCAACAAGGTGGGTAGTCTGCCGAATCCAGACCCTACTGATACCGAAGGTTGGGACAAGCAGCTTCCAAAGTTGAAGGACATCACTGTCGACGAGGACTTTGAAGCCAACAGAGGCGATCTTAAGCGGCAAGCCCAAGAGTGGGCAAGCCTTAAGACAGACCCTGACGCTGAGCTGTTCGTATTTGTTGGTCGTTGGAGCATGCAGAAGGGGGTAGATCTTATCGCCGACGTCTTTCCAGCCATCCTCGAGGAGCACTCGAATGTGCAGCTGATATGCGTTGGCCCAGTCATTGATTTGTATGGGAGGTTTGCCGCTGTCAAATTAGTCCGACTAATGCAGCTGTACCCTGACCGAGTGTGTTCAAAGCCGGAGTTCACTGCTCTGCCACCCTATATCTTCAGCGGTGCCGAATTTGCACTCATCCCTTCCCGTGACGAGCCGTTTGGGCTGGTAGCTGTCGAATTTGGGAGGAAGGGTGCTCTTGGTGTTGGTGCAAGAGTCGGAGGTCTTGGGAATATGCCTGGGTAAGCCTCTCCCCATCATCCACATTATCTGCGCTCTACTGACCAACATTACTCCAGATGGTGGTTCACCATCGAGTCAACAACCAGCAAGCATTTGATCAGCCAATTCAAGATAGCGATCAAAGCTGCCATAGCATCAAAGCCTAGCGTACGAGCAACAATGAGAGCACGAGCAGCGAAGCAGCGCTTCCCAATCGCACAATGGAAGGAGGACTTGAGCGTCATGCAGGACACAGCAATCAAGCTAAGCCAAAAGCAGGCTTTCAAGCAGAGGGCTAGGGCCTCCAAGTTCTCGGCCATCGGCTTGGGCATTGCAACACCATCTCGGTTCTGGAGTGGACAATCGAGTCTACCTGGCACTGTACCTGTCAGTGCTCTCCCAAGCGCAGTACCTACTGCAGCCAATACTGCACCAAATACCGCGCCGCCAAGTGGACGCTCTACGCGTCAGCATAGTCCTACTGGAGAAGCATCCACTCGAAGAACCATTCTTTCACTTGGTCTCCGAACGGGACCCGGCCACGCTGCTCCTGAGCGAGAAGGACGACAGCGCAAACGGCTTACAAAATCACACCCGACTTCCAGAGCAAATTCGACAAGCGGCGCAGACTCCACTCCGGGGAGTCGTAACAATAGCCCAATGCGACGCTTCAAGCGGAAGAGCAAGAGCAAGATTCGTGAGAGTGCTATGCACACGACTTCTGACGATATACCTCCTATCCCCACCGTCCCTGCATCTGAGCAAGTAAATGCTCCAAAGATGTCGAGGTTCACAGAGGTTGCGGACAACGATGATTTCGAGAGCAACAACGCAAGCCAAGGAGACGTGCGGAGATTGAGATTCAACGACGACAGTATCCAGGAGATCTCCCGAGGACTACATGTGAGCGGAGATAGCGTGGATGACTCTGTCGTCGATGAGTACATTCTTAGTCCCGAGCAACAGGCCGAAAGTATCGAACATCGCAGAGCGGTCGCCGGCCGACTTTCCTTGATGGCCCAGAGTGGCGGTAGTGCAGACGCTGGACCATCTCTCTCTCACTTAGTCCGAGACAACTCTTCAGGTTCCATCTCATCAATATCTGAGACGCCAGTAGCCCGTGATAGGCTGCTCAGCTCAGGTGCCAATACCCCTTCCCCAGAAGAAGAACCAATTACAGCACCTGCGGCAGCGTACTTGAATCTTGACACAGTCTTGCAAGGCAAGAAAGACTACAAGCTGCAGAGCGTAGAACCCTTCTTTACCGACCCAACAGGATTATATCAAGATGCCTTCGAGAAGAAGCTCGAGAAACTTGACGGAAAGTCGTCTGAGGGCCCGCTGTGCGTTGAGGAGTACCTGACTGCTAGCGAAAAGGACTGGTTCAACCGCTTTCGAAACGTTAAGATGGGCAAATCTGCTGCATCGACGCCAGCTTCGTCTGTCTTCCGACTTCCACTTACAAGGCGCAATTCGACTAGCTCGGCATCAAGTGGTACTCCTGAAACCATGGCTATCAATGAAGCGGGATACAACCGAGCAGACCAGTACTTGCTGAACGATGACTACAAACCACCTACCGGCGTGAGAAGAGTCATGATGAGGAGGATTGGCCAGTGGCCGCTTTACTCTTTCTTGCTTGCATTTGTAAGCTACTCTTTCAGCATGTCGAATGAGCGTCGCTAACGTACCTACAGGGCCAAATCATAGCAGCAAATTCATACCAAATCACCCTCCTCACCGGTGCAGTCGGCCAAGCAGCAGAAAAGCTCTATATTATCGCCTCAATATATCTCCTCTCTTCGATCGTATGGTGGGCTGTGTTCCGTACCTGTAAGTCAGTCTACGTCCTTGCGACTCCCTTTGCCTGCTATGGACTCGCCTTCTTCCTTCTGGGCATGGCTCCTTATGCCAGGACGGACTATGGTCGAGGCTGGGTACAAAATGTTGCGACTGCGTTCTATGCTATCGCCTCTGCTAGTGGTGCATTTTTCTTCGCTTTGAACTTCGGCAGTGAAGGTAACTACCCCCACGCAACGAGAATTAGCCGTCGAATGCTGACAGCTCTCCAGGCAGCGTTCCAGTAGCAACCTGGTCCTTCCGCGCCTGCGTCATCCAAGGCTCCCAACAACTATACGTCGTCGCCCTCTGGTTCTGGGGCTCCCAGCTCACCGCCCTAACCCTAAACGGCGTCCTCCAATCCAACCTGGTCACCTACGGCCCCGTCCTCACAGCCATCACCCTCCCCCTCGCTCTCCTCCTCTGGGCCATCGGTCTAACCCTCTACCTTGGCCTCCCACCTTACTACCGCCAAGCCCCCGGCCGCATCCCTTCCTTCTACCGCTCCCTCACTCGCCGCAAAATCGTTCTCTGGTTCTTCGTCACTGTTATAATCCAAAATTACTTCCTCTCCGCCCCTTATGGAAGAAATTGGCGTTATCTCTTCTCCTCCCAGCACGCGCCCGCGTGGACGATCTGGCTGTTAGTCCTTGCGTTCTTCATAGGCGTATGGGCCGCTATTCTGTATTGCTTCTCAACCCTCAGCAAGCGCCACAGCTGGATCCTCCCCATCTTCGCCGTCTCAATGGGAGCGCCGAGGTGGTGTCAAATGCTCTGGGGCACCTCCGGTATGGGGAGTTGGGTACCATGGGCCGGCTCACCCCTAGCTGGCGCACTTGTCGGCCGCTCGTTGTGGCTTTGGTTGGGGGTCCTGGATGCTGTTCAAGGAGTCGGATTCGGTATGATACTCCTACAGACACTGACGCGTTTCCACGTTGTTTTTGCGCTTGTTTGTGCGCAGGTGCTTGGCAGCCTCACAACTATTGTGGCTAGGGCGACGAGTCCGGATGGAAATGGGCCGGGGACTGTTTTTCCTAATCTTGCGATGAGCCTTGATGGTTTGCGAGCGCCGGCGTTCTGGATTGCGGTGATACTTCAGGTTGTTGTTTGTATAGGGTTTGCGAGATGGTTTCGGGGAGAGCAATTGACGAAGCCTTGATTGTGGTGCGAGATGGGATAGGTTTGGGAGGAGGGACATAAAAAAGCTTGATTTCTATTCGGGAAAACTATATATGGGAGATCAATTGCTCTGGTGCATATTTTGATTCTTGAGCGACAGACGCACATGGGCGATACCCCTGAGATATAGATTAGCTTCACAGTATATAATAGATAGGTATAGATATATGGGCGATGGCATTTAGTCATACGTCAGCTTCATAGCTACTAACAAGTACATTGAATGTACTCTTCCTCGAAAGCCAATTCCATTTACTGCAATAATTGATGTAAAACAATAACGAGTAATATGGATTCGAAGCAAGCCTATCGCTGTAGCCCATGGCCATGAATGACAGACTTTCAGCAAGAGAAGGAAGATTGCACATCTCACACAAGGCTGACCTTGATCATAATGGTTGCTGACCTGGTTCCTCTACACAGTCATACTCCACCCGCAGACCGTTGAAGAATCTTGAAACATCAATAATAAGTTCAGCCATGCAATGGACTAAGCGGTGAAGCGAACACCCTTTCTCATGATTGATATTCTGACAAGGCACCCTTGAACAAGCTGAGGCGGAGATGTAAGGAGCGGGTATCGAGATATAGGCATCATAAATGCCTTACAGGGGTATCGCCCCAAGCGATGGAGTAAGACTTGGAACCCAGGAAGGTAGCTAAGTCAATGGGATGCTGATGGCCAGGGATGAATAGCCGTGATTCTGGCTCTGCGATCGACTAAGGACTTGATAAAAATTGTTTTCCAGGAGGCGATACAAATAGTCATACTGCAAGAATCAATAGCTTGGTATTACAGCGCGGCTCATTCGTGCTTCTTCGCAACAATACCTAACGTCTAGCTAGAGTCGTTATCACTACTACACCATAAATACCGCTTTCCTATGCAAAGATCCAGTCTTTCCGGCGATAGGCATCCCGCGCCTATAGCTATAGATAATACCTCATAACAGGCGGCCGTAGCTACCTACATACATTCCTCTCTAGAAATCTGTTTCCAATAGATCTTCGGATTGTCCCAGCCTGGAGAATGATTGATGTCGAAATGCCCAGGGACCTGAAAATATTCCCGTCAGCCTATGCAAAAACCCATGAACATTCAGCGCGACTTACCTCATCACAATTTGGGCACTGGTTCGTAGTTACAACCTTGATCTGCGTGGGTCCGTCTTGCTCAATCGGCCCGGTGGGAACTCTGGGATAATTGTCAATTGTCTGGCCGCTTTTCACTGCACAAAAGTATATGAGTAAACCAACGCGCTCGGGTACTCACGGGCAATCAGGAACGGAACCATCGGGAGGACAGTATGGCATCCCTGACGAAATGATACTGTAGCAAGTTCCACAAGCCGCACAGTCATCTGAGCCGGCGTTGAGGATTGAATTGATGGCGGTCGAATTGATGGCGCCGGCGAAGACCCCAACAGGTATTTGGGTGGGACCGGAGGTGCTGGGGAATGGATTGGCCATTGGGCAGACGTTTGTGCAGATGCTTTGTTGCCCTGGGGGCTCGCTGTCTCGCTGGTGGGAAAGTGGGGTTAGTGGTTTTTATTTGAGTGAGGGAAAGGGAGAGGGGAAAGTACTGTTGCGAAGCCGACTTGATAGCCATTGGGGATGTTAGGGTTGGGGGCAATGGCTTGGGCTGTTGCGAGAAGGGAGAGAATGGACAGGGACAGAGTTGCTAGAAGGGAGAGATTGATCATGATGTATGGTTTTCGAGGTGTGATGTTTGAGTTGCGATATGCAGTGCTGGTGCTGGAGTTGCTTGGAAATCTGAAGGTAGAGAATGAGGCATACCACGACCGTACTTATAGTCATTTGCTCTGGGAGTGACGCGATTCATGCATCGAGATATCGGGAGTCCTCTACACTCCCAGCGGTGAATTCCTTCTCAATTCGTCTCGAGCACGGCCCCCATGGAATCGATGCAGTGTTTTGGTAATAGGGACGATGTCAGTCGCCCATTTTCTCTACTCCATCCCCAATCACGAACAAATCACACAGTATCCTACGTCGTCGAAACTGAGCATCATACACATACAAGACGCAGTCTGTTTCGACGTCAGCGAAACTCATCCTCAGAAGTGAAGCGGCTCCAATACAGGCATACTGCGCAGTGTGTGGCTGTTACATCAGATGTCACGTGAAATGGGGGCTCGTGTACCATGTCACTGACGGGGATGATATCCTTTGTAGCATTCCGAAGAGGACTTGGAGCTGACACTGCTCCAGTGGAGCCGCTTCAGACCTTCGGGATCTTTCGGACTGTTGGGACCTGAGACCCTTGCGTGCAGGACTGGTCGATGATCGCACAGGTATGAAGTTTCAAGGAAGGCCATGCTTCAAGATTGAAGCCGTACCAATGGAGACATCTTCTGTGATATATGGTCGGTAAATCTGTGTCACGTGCGACGCGGGATCTTTTACTATGTCTCAAGCTGGGGCAATGCTTGCCTAGGCGTGCCATTGAGGATTCGGAGCTGATGGGGCTTCAATACTCCAGAAGTCTCAAAGGTTGGACCCCAATAATGTCGACGCTATGGAAGCGCCGTTTACGGAATATAAAGATCGTTTTGTGGGTTCTCATTAGGACATGAGGTAGAAATCTTTGGTCCGGTAAGCCCCTTCGAGCAACTTATCGAGAACAAATGGTATACTTACATCCAGAATCCCAGTCGGGCCTTGGCATATCTCTTCGACCTCAGTATTCGGGATCACACCATTTGCGCACAGTCGCCTGATGCCTGTCGATAACACGGGACGTCTGGGGAAATCGGGTGAAGCCTCCGAACTCTGACACAAGCGCATACTACCGTATCAAAACACAACAATCGAACCTTCCCGTGCACCCGTCTGGGAGTAGCTTGACTATTGTTAGCTAGGAGCGGGCTGAGACCCCTTAAATCGCACTCTCTGACAACGAGGACTGTACCCGCTTTATACGAAACCGGGAGGATAGTCATAGAGACCCACCAGGAACGTGATTACCTTCTTCAATTTCCTATCTTCGTTTCCTCAGTTGCGTTCAGACTCTCACGGTACTTGGGCCATGCTGACATCTCGATGGCTTCGCCTTTCCAGTGCCTGGTCGACATCGTACTCATAAAGCGAGTTTTGGCGCCTGCCGTGAACTCTAGCGCTAAGTTCATTGCATGGCTGAGGTTACGATGAGAGCGGGTGAGGCTCCTGAGCGGTCGAGTTACCTTGTCATTGAGCTTCCTGGCGCACATCAGTTTTTCCAAGGCTTCGAGATTCGCTTTTGATCCACAGCATTAGCGTGGTCGTGGTCACGGAGTGACATTTTCTGCCTCCCCCTATGTATTTTACACTTCGCATAAATATTGACGCTAGATGTGATGGTCTTTGCACTTTTACTGCCTATCGGCTCCTTCTTGCTTCTGTCATGATTTTCAATACCCTCCCCCTAAGATTAAAGGTTCTAGTCGACTCTGGGGTAAAGTGACTGCTGTCTAGGACCATCATGCTCCCACTGACTTAACAAGGATAGACTAGCGGACAAAGCCCCTTCACTTATCGCGACAAAGAGTCGTATTTTGATGCACGTGATGCTCGTTGCTGGAAATAGGCTAGGTTGAAGGCTGGGACGTGCCGTGTGGATAGCGTTCTGTTTGAGCCACTTGGCCAGCAACACTCGATATTAAACACCAGCGCAGGCGCGAGACGAGTGATAGGAGCAAAGTATAGGTTAAGACAGAGGTCTTTGGCAACTTAGTAATTCATTATATGAATACAAACAGATCAGCATGTCTGTTATCCTTGTTAAGCCTCTGCATCTCGATACGAGCACGTCGCCATCTCATTTCCATTGCTCCAGTGATGCCAAGGCTGTCTACGAACCGGGTCTCTGTTTTCGACAACACTTAGCTTTTCGAAACGCTGGAGTTCATGCAGGAAATGTCAAGCCGCTATCCTAGAGGCTTCAATTTCGTAAGCCAGCGATCTTTCGCGGAGCAATTATTACTTACAAAGCGGCCAGCCAGCTAGACATGGCAATCCAAGATTTGGTCGGCGGCTTTGGGTTGGCAGTAGTCCTTAGTGGGCTCATCGTTGACTGGTTAAGTTGTGGATCTTGAACGAGACCCTCAGTCGTCACTTTCGCTGTCACTGTGCCCTCTTCCATTCCCATATCCATTAGGAGTAGACTCATCCCTCCCCCCATTCTCCACCAGGTCGTCTTCATCATCATCAAGCCCATCCAGCTCCTCGCCCAGGGGACTCTCCCTCACCTCCAGCACCCCCAAGTCTTCCAGTATGGTCCTCTGCGGCAATTTCCTCAAACTAGTGCCACACACCCGATCCTTGGTCAACAGATCATCTACGAATTGATCCATGTATGTCAAAGCATATGTCCCATCCCTAGTCCTCCTCCTCAGCTTCCGATAATCCGCCAACAGCGGCTCCAGCGTCATAAACACATCCTTGGCCTCAAACGTCAACCGCACGTAGAACGACGCCAGCGCACTCAAGTACTTGAACTCCGTCTGGTGTAGGTATTCCAGCACAATGTCCCTCTCCGGCATCAGTTGTAGAAGCTTCATAGCTAAGCACAGAAAGGGCGAAGGCTTCTGCTGGCCGTAGGTACCGGCAATGAAGCCCATATCAGCGGCGCGGTCACAAAGCGTAGCTTCATTTATGGCGAAGCATTGTGATTGCCAGTAGTAACAGGTAATGATGCGGTCTCGGATGGGCTTCTCGAGGAGGTTGACAGGGTTTTGGTTGTGGATCTGGGGGCCGGTGTAACCGCGATTGTCGAAGAGGCGGCGGGCGTCGGCGGCATGGGACATGTTGGGAGGAGTTGGGCCGAAGGCAAAGGTGCTGGGAAGCTGGGTTGAAGGTGGACTTTGAAAGTGATACGGAGCGAATTGTGCTAGACTGTATTAGGGTCTGAAATATTACGGGTGCAACATCGAAATTCAGCGGGCCAGATCAATTTTTCTTCACCTTTATCTTCTTTTCGATATGTCTAACTTTTCTCGGAAATTGAGCGTGGTGTTACATATGTTCAGCTCTAGACCAGCTCGAATAGATAATCATTGTCGAAGTAGCCCCTTTTCATGAAATGTTGAGGTTGCTAAGTTCGTCGATGATCAAACACCATCAGCTAACATTTGGAGAAACTACCGACCTCCGACCTCGCGGAAATCAACATGACTCAGCAACGATTAGGCTTAGGTCAAAGCAATGTATGACAAAGCTATAGGAAACAAACCAATCTACACATTCAGCTGCGACTTCGAGCTTGTAGAAGAATCCGTTGTCGTTCTGAGCTTGCTCGTAGTTGGAGATTTATTTTTTCCACTGCTAGCGTGGGGTTGAAACTCGTTGTTGGAACCATATATTGGAAATCCCGTTAAAGCTAGCGCAACATAATTGATAGATATCTAACGACGAAAATTCTCTAGGCCCCAGTGGCCCCCTCGGCCGTCAACAAGCCCTCCTTCATGTCCCAACTAATATACAAACCCCTCCTCGCTGCCTTTTTCCTTTCCATACATACGAAGGATGATATAGCTAATGCAGCTCCGCATACATAAGGTGCGCTACATGCCACGTCGTTAAAAGGCCTTTACTAGCTGGGCTGCCTAATAATTGAGTAAACGGCGCTGCCGTGACTTGACCACAACAGGCTTGACCACATCGTCTACTGGTCGGGTTTTGCGTTTCATCGTTTCATGCTCTTTGATCTGCCGGTCCGTCTCGAATATATATATTCCAACAAGTCATTAGTCCCGAAACGATGCGCGAAGCATTAGGATGTCTGGGTTGGAAGATGCACTATGCTCTTTTGTTTGACTCAACACCGGTGCCTGTTGAACAACTCGTGCCGCACTCAGATCATTTCTGGCAGATGACCAACCGTAAAATCGCAGATCAGCGACTTCATTGGCAGCGGAAAGATTGTGCGGGGGTGCCTTGTCGGCAGAGACCAACCAAGGTTCCATTCGCGACGTCGCGCCAGCGTCGCCAGTATCCGACAAAAGTACCTAATATAGGCCACTCTTCCATGCTCTCGGTACTTCTGGTCCAAACCCCACTCTACCAATACCAAGTCTCCAGCGCTCGATTTTGTCCAAGATGAGCCTAATAGGCTTTCTGCTCTCACTCTTCATCCATATTTTCCAAACCACATCTCTGGCCCTCACCAACCCCACCCCTCACCTCCTCCTCCCAGCCCAACCCCTCAAAAACCTAACCTCCCCCTTCCCCCTCACCACCTCCCTCGTAACCAACGACCACATCACCTGCGCCCACGTCGATACCCCTATCGGCCTCCACCCCACCTACTGCAGCACCGCTATCAACATAATCTGCCAAAAACTCACCGAAAAGGACCCCAGAATCCTCGCTCGCGACAAATGGGTCTGGACCGAGTTGCCCGGTTGTGCGTTAGGCTACTATTTACCTTCCGAGACGAGTCCGATGTTGATCCCATCGAGCGCAGAGTGTGAGGTGGGAATCTTTTTGGAAATGGTGGAGAAGTGTGCGTATGACTCGAGGTTCAATGTCGGGAGTATTAATGTGGCGGAGCTGCCGAGTGCGGAGGGGAAGGGGACGGCGCAGACGGGCGGGGATGGGGTGTTGAGGTATGCGTTGGCGCCACTGGCGTTGGATAATTTTGGGTGAGGTGTAAGGGGCAATGTTTGGGAATGCTGGAGTGTATCAGGCGGAGGGTGAGGAACTCAATTGGAGAAGCGGTGAGCGGATACAGGGTGTTGGGGGCGAAAAATCCTCGGAGGGGACTCCTTCGAAGTGGATCGGTTCTCCAGCCATTCTTGCAACGCTAAAGATCCAGTTCGGTCGTGGAGCTGCAAATATCTGGATAGAAATACATGCTTCAGAGAGGCGAAAGCTCAGAGGATGCCATGCTACCATTCTATTTCTTTTCCTTACGGGTACAGAGTAGCTCATCTCCTGGTCTTCTGGGTCTTTACTCAGGCATAGCTATCCATCACGAGCTCAAGTTTAACTAATTGCCCATCGGCCTCTATTAGTCTCCCAGCAAGGCGCCCCATCATTTGTCTCCAAGAAGATATCGAAGCTGTCTAGAAGCTCTCGCTTAATAGTTATGACTCGGTCAATATCTCCAGCTTCCTTCTATTGAAATGTAGCTCTGATGTTAGACACCTTTCTCTCCTAGCCTTCCGGAAATCATAAGGAAACCACGGAGCCGAAGAGTGACGTAATCGTCATGCACGAGCGTAGCTTAAGCGGAACGTGATCTGCTAAATTAAGGCCGACTCTTTATGTTGTGTGGTCCTTTTTATACGGTATTAAGCCAGGCGTGGAAGTGGAAAAGAATTCTTCGAGTGCTGAAGGCCTAGAGTTCCGTGGGAATTGTGGATGAAGATTCAGAGAAGGGTTGGCAGGAGTTTGCAGCGTTGTCCGCTTGCTGCTCGTATGTTGTCGATGGCAGCGTGGAAGTGGGAAGGTGCGCGTTGAAAGCTGGAGACCCTTGGTAGCCGGAGATTCGTCCGCTATGTCTTGGGAAGCCATCAGCCGTATGCTGTGCCCGAATAATAGAGAATGCGGTAGACCTCCCCACTGTTTCGAAAGGCCGTCCTTGAACATTGTTTTCTTCGTGTGAGTCCACGTCATCCTACTTGCGCTTAGTGGAGTATGAAGTAAGCGATCTACTGGACGAGAAATTCTCCTGGTGACAGTCCTGGTTTTGCTGGGCATTTGCTCGACTATCCCAATTGATCACGCGTCATTGATTCCTGGAAAGCCGAGCCTACGATTCGGGAGTCTTATTCTTGGTAATAGAGTCCGCGAAATACTGATTGTCCTTCTTGATTGCAACGTTGTCTAAGAGCTGCGAATTTCGGGACGCCTCTCTGGTCTTCAGTCTGTATGATTCCGAGGTGCTCCTTAGAGCTCGCATCTTCCGATTCTGTGGTCCAGGTATCGTTGGAGCAGCCTTGGGGGTATTAGCTTGCAACAAGGACGTTGTAATGTTGGTGCTTCTCCCTCACTTACATCTTCATGAGGTGGACGAAGACATTGAGCCTTAGAATCAATGGTGACCGCAGCATTGTGAGGGGATGCACCTTCGATCGGGGACAGTCCTTCCATTCTGGCCTTTGATCAAGCTCAGACAGAGAGTCCGTGTGAGTTGAGGAGAAATGAAAGATCAATACCTGGACATGTGACAGGACTTCTGTTTGCCGCGTCAATATTTGGCAAGAGCGCGCCAAAGCTCTTGGTAGCTTCCAAGTGCTGAGACTTTTGAATTCACTTTCTACAGTGCAGAATTGTGATCTTCATGGTGGATGTGAGGATGCGGGATTTTAGGGAGTAATCATAGGTTGATTTACCTGTAGCTCGCCAACACGTTCTGGCTTCAATTCACAGAGACTAATGTCATCCCTACAGATTTATACCTGCTCTTGTACTAGGCATGAGGCCTTCCTCATCTTGCTCTTGCACCGTCATCATCTTCTTGCATCGTTTAATCCTCTCCATGGTGATCAGATAAGACCTGGGTAGATTGCCAGTCTTGACAAGCTCTTCTTGGCAGATTTCAAGTTCTATATTATTCTCTCCTGCCAGTATCATATCCACAACAGCCTTTCCGCATAAGGTGGCATTAGGCATACCATGTCCTTAGGGCTCCGTTAGAATTATGTGACGACTCATTACTGCGAACTACTCACCTGAATACCCTCCAGCAAGCCACACCCCATCCATCCCAGGAACACCACCAACCCAAGGGTGGTGATCCTTACTAGTCCCCCAGATTCCACTCCACTGATGCGTCGCCTCCAATTCCTTCAACCCCTCCGTCTCACCCCCCAGCAACAACAAATGCAGCAACTCCCTCTTCAGATACTCCACAGAACCCTCGTCAATCACAGAATCATCAGTCTCATTGATCATGTTAATCGTCTTTCCAACGTTACCGCCTCCAAACATCAGATGACCACCAGCGTTTGATACACCCTCGTATGGCCGCTGTACTAAGTAGTCGTCGTGAATTGGATTCGCGCCGTTTGCGCCGACAAAGCCGTACGAATGCTCTAAGGGCTTTGAATTATTGGGTGGAAGGAGAGCGGTCATGATGCCCCGTTCTGGAACTATGAGGTCCTCGAATTCGGGGAGGAGATGGGAGGTGTATGCGTTTGTTGCGAGGATGACGTGACGGGCTTGAATGGTGTCGCGAGGTGTGTGGAGGGCATATCTTAAACCTTTTTTCTGAGTTGATAGGCGGTTCTCTAGATTTTCTATGCTGTTCACAGGTGTCTTTGTCTGCAGATTGAGACGACCCTCTTTGATGAATTCTTCGAGGATGAAGGTAACGTACTTGTACGGCCATAGACTAGCAGATGTTGCGGTAAGTATGGCGCCAGGTGCACCGTTTACTCTCAGCTTCTGTAGCTCTCCTTCGGTCTCTACGATTGTCATTTCATTGCCAACTTCTGGATGAGAACGCTTCAGATCTTCTACGTCTTTGAAGGCCTCTGCGACGAGAGCCTTCGTCCAGAACGTCCTGCATGCTGATCTAGCACGCCACTCGCATGGAATATCATTCGCTTTGATATAGTCCTTAATGATGTTGTAATTACGAAGTTCGAAGGCTGCAACATCTGGACCTCGTTCGAAGAGGAGGGGCTGGCAGTGGCCTCCGTTCTGCAATCGTCAGGTTATTACTGTCAGCGACTGCACTTTAGAGCAATATGCTGAAATATGTTTCTAATGATAATGAGGTAATGACTTCCTTGTCGACGAAAAGGTCGGAATGGTATACTCTTCCAGTAGCTCCCCAGCACGCCTCTCGAGCTTCCAGCATCACTACACTCAAACCCTTCGATCTTCCATCTTCAATCAGAAACCTCGCCGCAGATACTCCAGTAATGCCGGACCCAACGATAACAACATCAGCCTCTCTTGGCAAGTTGTTCGACGTTCGATGTCCTAGTAGGAAATCCGAGGGCTCGCTGTGCCAAAAAGAGGCGGACGACTCTGGAGTTGGGAGGCCCGCCATTGAACCTTGAGTTGAAGAGACAAGTATGACAGGGGAAGCATTAATCACATCAGCTTTCGCTTTTGTCTCAATTTCCCCTCACCGTCGGGTATGCAGAAGCTCATGATTCCGATTGGATGTAGAAAACATCCAGCATTTGATGATTCTTCCGTTAATTACATGCAATTCATTGCCGGCATATCAAGTAACACCGAATCTTGACTACATACCAACAGCATTGTGGAGTGGATGGGACGGCACTAGAGTTATAAATGTTTGTGTTACGCTAGTCTTGATTAGGTAAAACCTTGACCACAGGATATGAAGGCAACCGTTAAATTCGCAGAACGGCACTATCACATGTAGGTAGAATGAATTGATTGATCACTGGTAGCTGTCTATGGGACAGCTATCTACGACAACAATAATACACAAACGGCGGAGCAAGGGACGCCGCCCAGGCGCTAATAACATCAGGATTCTCCGCCAATGGGATGTTTCCCCTCTTGACAACCACTAGCAGCTTCTTGCTATATCCTGCTAAGAAGTATTCTAATGCAAAATGCACGGGACTAACAAGATAAGGGTTGTATACAGACAATAAGCAGCTGAGTACGACACTACTCGCAAGGTAAGGGATTCAGCAGGTCGTCTGATAACATTGGTCACTTTTCATTATGTTGCTCGTGCTGAGGGTCTTGAGCTATCATGTCTCTATCATGCATCATTCCTGCCCGATACTAGTACAGCATCCATAGGTACTGAAGCCTCCATCCTTACTGGTTTTCCCGACCCGCAAAGCGCATCTCGCTAGCTCCGATATCAAACACCGCCAGAACATTCCTCAGGAACACATCTCCAAGAACCGGTAAACCATTCCCTGCATTGTCCACACCCGAGGTACATGTGCCATCGTCGTTAGCGATGATCATATCAATGGCGTTGACAAAGAAAGTCTGCGATCCAATCTTGACCCCAAATTCTGGTGCTTGAGCCGAGCAGTCCACCGCATAAGCTTCTTGGTCACTGTCGAAGACAGCAGGTGGGTCGAACAACGCGTTGACTGCATCTGAGATCTCTGTTGGTAGGTAGATGAGGGTCGTTCCGCTATCGATGATGACTTGTACCTGAGATGGATCCGAGGGCGGCCCAAATGGATTGGGGAAATTATTCGAAGACCTGACGAAATCGAAGTCAGCATTGACTTTCATGGACGGCAATCGAAGGTCGCGATACAGCGTGTAAAAGTGAAGACGAGTATGCTATCTGGGAAAAGACGTACCCGGTGGTGTTATCACTCTCTGCATAGGTGAAACCATTGGTTGTAATGATGTAGAATTGATACGTTGAGACAGGAGTAGGTGCAAAGGCGTCAGTGACCGTGAGCAGTTGGAATGGTGCATTAGCGAAGTCGGACTTGTGTTCTACGGGTGGAAGGCCACCAATGGCAAGCTGACCACCTGGCGCTGCATTTTCGGATGAGGCCCGCTCGATGGCAATGCTGAACACGGGAGGGACGTAGCCTTCTGTGTACATGTTCGTGAAGACCGGGTTGTATACAATTTGTCTCTCATCTGTAAATATCCGGCAGTCAGCGCCTTTCTTCGAAGATCGTAATTAATAAGAAGTTACTCAATGAGATTACATGAGGTAGCTTGATCCCACACTCCATGTTCGAATAACGCTAAGTAGCAATTCAAATGCAACATAGTACGTACCCTCGGTGGGATCGATCCCAGCGTAAGCACTTGTGAGAGCAGGAAAAGCGAATCCAATCTGCACCCAGTCAGAGTCAGCATGTAGACCTAATAGCACAGGGAAGGTGGGAAGCCTATTGGTAGGAACGAGATTGGATGGATTGTACGAACCAGACCGCTTGCAACACCGTCTCCAGTCCAGGCGGCAAAATCGACGACTGCTACCTTCTGGTTCTTGACCATAATGCCGGCAATGGTGACTTGCTCGGTACCGATTATACCTGTCAAGAATTGGCCGTCACCGTAGGTGATGTTGAAGTTCTCGTTTGGAGTTTGCTTGAATGTCTTTGAGATGCTGTATGGCTGGCCGAACGCGCATTCGCTCTCTGGTTTGAATTCATATGTATCTGTCGAGCAAGCGAAGTCAGTTCAAAGGAATGGTGCGAGGTCGACGATCATATAACAGGGTTAATGCCCCATGGTAGTGTGCCGAAAATGTTTTGGACTCAAATTGGGACGACTAAGAAAGCACACATACCTTCATCAACGCACTGGTAGTTGGTCTCCACGAGCCAGGTATCTGAGCTCCCCGTGTCAAAAACAGCCTGGAAAAACTGCGTGCCAAAGTCCACACCCGCCAGGTAAGTCTGGCCCCCCTGCACTGATGTGAGAGATGTCGAACCATAGACGCCATCGACTGCACTGCCCTTGCGGAGCGACTTGAGGTAGTTTGCACTCTTCGACACGCCAGATGTGCGTGTTAAGGGGAGAACGTGAGCAGCTGGGATGTCGGGACTCCGTGCCTTGAACGGCGCTGGTGTGTGGCCTCCGACCTTGAATCTGCTTCCAAGTGCTTCAACTGTCACGGTGAGTATGCTTATGACGGCGAGAGTCCGCGTCACTAGACTAATTGAGCCGAACATGATGTAGGCGATCGACTTTCAACAAGTTGATGTAGGGAAGGTATGCTTCTAATAATTCCTGCTGTATTATGGGTATCTTGCTTGACAATATGTGCAATGGAACTGAGAAGGAGAGCTGTGCGAAAAAAAGAGTTGCAATTTAGAAGAGATGTGCAACGTTTCAAGATGAAGTAAGGGAATGAATTATGTAGAGACCTCGGTGATTGCGTTCCACGTGGAATTTGAACTTGACGTCAAGGCGGATACATGTGGGAACATTAGTATCTGCCAGATCTGGATCTTGACCTTGCAGCCGCGAAAGCCACGATACTTGAGACTAGCGCGCAGGAACAGACGATAGAGGGTCCACAATTTCTTTGTAGCACCTATCACTCGCAGGGATTAATGCGTAAAATTTTACATGTAGAAGGATTCGTGACAAGTAGAGATTTCAAAAGAGTGAATACTTCCTCCATCTTTCCTCCTGCAACTCCTCGGTACCCGAGCTGTTTAACGTCTCATGCTGAATCTGATGTTCAGCATAGACCTTCTTAATGAATAACTTGCACCCATTCAGGATTTCAACAGGTTATAAGCCCGGGTTCTGCGCTTTTAAGCTACTTATTCCGTTCGTGACTACAATAAGTTATAGCGTTAGTCGCTAGTATAGTAGAGTATATATTTAACACGATTTCCTCCCACGCCCTACCTTTTACCGAAGAAAATTTCCTAGACTAGTTAATCGATACACGTATATACCTACGTAGTAGGAAGCTATAGAAATATATCTATATTGTATTGGAACACATTAAGCTTTCCGCCAAGCCACTACGAACGATTGGCTATGATTTGTCGCCAATTGACTCCTCACGTGATCTCATTTCCCAAATCCTAGCCAATGGTATGCCCCCAAATGGCCCCATCACTGCTCCATACTATGCTCCCAAATGCGCCTATTGCTGCCCCATGGCATGCCCCCCCAAATCGCCCCATTGCTGCTCCATACTATGCCCCAAATATCCCCATTGCTACCCCATAGCATGCCCCCAAATGGCCCCATTACTGCTCCATACTATGCCCCCAAATGCCCTCATTGTTGCCCCATGGTATGGCCCCCTAAATGCCCCCGTTGCTGCCCCATGGTGTGCCCCCAAATGGCCCGGCATGCCCCCAAATGGCACCATTGCTGCTCCATGGTATGTGCTCCTACATGGCCCTATTACTGCCCCATGGCATGCCCCTAAATGGCCCCATTATTGCCCCATGGTATGCCCCCAAATGGCCCTATTGCTGCCCTATGGCATGCCCCTAAATGGCCTCATTATTGCCTTATAGTATGCCCCCAAATGGCCCCATTTTACCCTATAGTATATGCTCCGAAATACCTTATTGTTACTTTATAGTATACTCCTAAATATCTTTATTACTACCCGATATCATACTCTTAAATAACCTTATTATTACTTTATAATTTATTTTTAAATAACTTTATTACTACCCTATAATATATACTCCTAAATAACCTTATTATTACCTTATAGTATATACTCCTAAATAATTATATTACTACTCTAGAATTAATTTTCAAATAATTTCATATATTATTAAATATCTTTATAACTATTTTATAATATATCTTTAAATAACTCTATTAAGTTATTATTATTTATAATATACTCTTTAATAATTTTATTATAAGTTTATAATATATTTGAAAATATATCTTAAAATAATTATATAATTACTTTTATAATTAACTCGATAATTAGGATTATAATTATTTTTATAATTAATCTTTATATAATAATATATTAATATATACTCGAGATATTATAATAATTATTTATATATTAAATATATAGTAAGATAATATTATTATTATAAAATTAATAAGAAAATTATATAATATATAATAAAATAAATAATAAGATAAATCTATAAATTATATTCTATATATTACTTTATAAATTAGATTCTAATTTATACTATTTATAATAATATAAATATAAATATAATATAGATATAGATATAGTATAGAATAAAATAAAATTTACTAGAATAATCCGTAATAAATATATACTAGAATAGTTTATATATTATTACTACTTTTTATTTCTATATCTTTCTAAATATATATATAAATATAAAATAAATATATAAGGAAGTAATAACTAATATATAGATATAATTATTAAATATAATATAATAAACTAACTATATAAATTAAATTTAGTATTAAATTTTTATATTATTAACGTAAAACTTTCTATATTAAAATAATTTAACTTTAAGATCTTATTTCGAGACGTACGGAAGTATATAAATAGAAAAGAAAGACTTTTCTTTTTCTTTTCTTTTTCTTTAGATTATATTCTATATATAAATATTTAATTTAGATATTTACTATAACCTAATCTAAACTCCGATATATAGAGAGAATTTAATATTATATTTAACTAATATATTATATAAAAGTATTATTATTAATACTAAAATTAATCTAGATAATATTTATTTAATAATAATTACTATTTTATATCTAAAATAATAATAAATATATAAATAGTTTTATAATTTATAAATAAATAGATGAAATTATAATCTAAAATATCGTGAAATTATTTAAAGATAATAATTACTTTATTAATCTATAATTATATATTACTATTAATAAGAAAGAGAAGAGAAATAAAAGTAGTAAAAATAATAAAAATAATAAAAATGTATTAAGAATTTATATTAAATATATTAAAATACTTATTATAATATATTAGATTATTTTAGATATAACTAAGATACTACTCTATATATATTTCGTATATAAATTAATAATATATTAATTATATTATAGAAACTTAATAAATATAATAAAATAAAATAATATATATAAAAAGTAAAGTAAATCTAATAAAGAGTATTAATAATAAATAATAAAATAAGTTCTATCATATTGAATAAAAGTAATAACGGATATATATATCTAGAAAATTTAGAAAATTATATAAAGTAGCTTAGAATCACGATAAATAATAATAGTTATAATAGAAATTAATATTAAATAATAAATTATAGATACTTAGAGTAGTAATAAATTAATGAATTAATAAATTAATAAATTAATAAATTAATAAATTAATAAATTAATAAATTAATAAATTAATAAATTAATCAATTAATTAATTAATAAATAAAGAGATATACTTTAAGTTTACTATCGTTTGTAATTTATATATTTTATTATTTATTTATAATTTACCCTCATCGCTCCCGTAATTTCTCTACGGAAATAACGACTTTATAAACTAATAATTAATTCATAAATAATAATATTATATTAAATTATAAGAATAAAATCTCTAGATCTTTCTATTATTTATATAAATAATAAATAATTATTATTATTATAAATAATAATAAAAATATATAAAGAGATTAAAATTTATTATATTAAAAGTAAATATTAAAATAAATCTATATTGTAAATATAATTATTATATTAACGAGTAGTATAAAATTTTGAATAAAATAATCCTTAAGTTATTTAAATAATAATAATTATAATTAATATAAATTCTAATAAATTCTATAAATTATTTTAAAATAGACTTCGAAATATATAATTAAATAATTAGAGTAAATAATTAATAGAAATAATATATATTATAATTATATAACTATATTATATATTCTTTATTAAGCTTTACCGCCCCCGTAATCTCTTTACGGAGATAGCGACCCTCTAGTCTATATTATATTAGAATATATTAAACTTTCCGCTAAGCCCCTAGCGACGATTAACTATAATTTATCGTTAAGAATAACTCCGTATATGATTTTATTTCCTAAATTCTAGTTAATAGTATACCCCTAAATGGCCTTATTATTACTCTATATTATATTCCTAAATACCTCTATTACTACCCTATAGTATACCCCCCTAAATCGCTCTATTACTACTCTATAGTATACCCTTAAATAACTTTATTATTATTCTATATTATACCTCTAAATGCCCTCATTGTTACCCCATAGTATAGTTCTCTAAATACTCTTATTACTACCCTATACTATACCCCAAATATCTCTATTACTACTCTATAATATACCCTCAAATGGCCCTATTATTACCCTATAGTATATAGTCCGAAATACCCTATTATTACACTATAGTATACTTTTAAATACCCTTATTACTACCCGATACTATATTTTTAAATAACTTTATTACTACTTCATAATTTACTTTTAAATAATTTTATTACTACCCTATAATATATATTTTTAAATAATTTTATTACTACCTTATAATATATATATCGGTAAATCTCAAAAACTCCTATTAAAACTTTAGTTACCGACCGCGCGGATAGGGTTAATAGTGTCCTACTAGTAGCCTTAAGTTACGGATAAGGCTAGTAGTATTCTATTAGTAGATTTAGTAAATTAGGGGTCCGGGTAGCGTCCTATTAATAAACTTAATAACTCGGGGTTATTATTAATAACTTATTAATAAGTTTAGTAATTTTTATTTACCGATACTATACTCCTAGTATAGTTAGTATTTATTATTTATAGATAGTATACTACTAGCCCCGATAGTATATCTAATTTACTAATAGTATACTCGAAGTATATTTAATAAATTAATTATACGTTAACCTCTATTAGTATAATATACCTATTATTAAACTTTAAGTTTAATTATTATTTAATATTTAATATTTATTATTAATATTAATTATAGATTATACTATTGTAACTACTTTTTTCTTTATATCCGTTAGAGTTATTATTATTTATACCTATATTTTAACCCCTACCGCCTCTACTAATATATAGTTTAGGGTATTTACACGAGATATATTTAACCTTTATATAGTATTAATAAGATTTCTCCTTCTAATTATCTTACTTTTATTATTATTAATAATACTTATTCTAGTTATAGTAGTACTATTAATAATAAAGATAATAGCGAAGAAAACGTCGACGATGTCGATAATATAATTAGTAGGTTAAATAGCGATATATAGTTTAATTTTATGAATAAAGAGTTTATAGCGGCCTAAATATAACCTAGTATTCTCGTTAATAATAACGCTTAAAATTTTTATATCTTTATTTTTAAATTATTTTATAAGTTATCTAGAACGCCTTAAAAGTAAACGATAATTATAGGAGATTATAAGATTTTTTATTATAAGGTATTTTCGTATAATTTTTATCCGATTTAGATATTTATTATATCCGACTTAGATAATTATTATATCCGACTCGGATAGTTATCTCGTCCGACTCGAAAAACTATTTTATCCGACTCGAATAGTAGTAGGATATCCTAGAATTTCTACTTATAGGCGCTATAAATATTTAGTTTATTAACGTTATTAATAAAATAAATAAATATTAAATTAAGAATTTATAAAGCGAGTAATATTTTATCTTTATAATATTAAGCCCGTAGATATAGCCTTTATTAAGAATATATTATTATTATTTACCGCGATACTTATTCGGTAATCTCTTTTTAAACGGGATTCTAGTCGGTCTCTTTTTTTTATATTAAAATATTATTAATATAGACCCCGTTAATAAATACCTTAAAAGTAAATAATTTAATTACGAAAGTTAAAGCCTTTAACTTATAGTATTTAATAATAAATACTATACTAGTCTTCGCTTTAATATACTTTATAATAAATTTAAAGTTATTACTATTTATATTATACTCCTATAATTAACGTCCTTTAAATTTAACTTTTATTTTAATAATATTAATAATAGTTATTATCTTCGTAATTATAATTTAGTAAAGAGGAAGTAATATCGATTTATATCTATAAACTTAAACTTTTATTTAGGCGGTAGATATATAATTAGGCGAAAATACTACCTTACGTAGTTAAATTAAAATTATATTCGTTTTATTTAAAACCGGATTTTTAACTCCTATTAAATCATTAGTTTTACTACTCTTCGCTTTTATAATTTCGTTTAATATATAACCGAATATATCTACTAGTCTTTACGTTATAATAATTAATTATTAAATATTATTTATTATAGCCGGGATGCCCGTTAAATTATTAATATTATCCGAGTTATTTAAAAATCTTTAAGTCTTTAGAGCCTAGTTAAAGAAACTATTAATATTATTATATTAATTAAATAAAACGGGCACGGCTCTAAGGCTATTATCGAAGAGAAAGAAATAATACTATCGGTAGATATAACTTCGGTAATTAGAATATCTTCGGGTTTTTATATTTATCGAGTAGAACGGGTACGGCTCTAAAGCTATCGTCGGAGAGAAAGAAATAACGATATCGATAAATATAACTTCGGTGGCTAGAATATTTTTAGGTTTATAAATAACGTCTTTTTTTTTTGGAGAGGGTATAATTTTATTATTAATATCCCTTTTACCTAGGGTTTTAGCTTTAATAGTATAATAAAATATTTATTCTACGATTTCTTTCTTATATTTTAAGTTTTAGGGCTCGGTAATAATTTTACTCTTTTTAATCTTAATCCTCTTTATAGTATTATTTTAGGCTCGGTAGTAACCTTACCCTCCTTAATTTTAATTTTCTTTATAATATTATTTTAGGCTCGGTAGTAACTTTATTCTCCTCGGTTTTAATTTTCTTTATAATATTATTTTAGGCTCGGTAGTAACCTTACTCTCCTCGGTCTTAATTTTCTTTATAATATTATTTTAAGTTTAGTTTTAATTTTCTTTATAATATTATCTTTACCCTAGGTATATACTCTTATAACTTTATTCTTTAAAGTCGCTTTAATAAGAATCCCGGTTTAATATTCGATTATTTTTTTTATATATAGGACCTTTAAGGCCTTTTAGTATTAAACGGATTTAAATAATAAAGTCTAGATATAAATATATTTTAAATTAATCGACGAATTTTCCTTTTTATATTTAATTCAGGCTTTAATAATTTTTAAAAACTTTCTATATTTATTAAAAGACTTAATTCTTTTTATTATATTAGGATAAATTTACCCCGAAAGTTTAATATATATATTTTAAATAATATTATATACCTCGTTAAGATTAAAGTATCTAGAGGATATAATATAACTTTTCGAATAAAAAACGATTCTTAAAAACTTATTTCGTATAGGTTATATTAATTCGTATAGTCTTTTCCTCTTAGATAATATAGGGCTTAACTTATTATTAATATTAATATTAAATTCGGAATTAAATTTAAAGATAGTAATATTCTTCTAGTTTAAGAGATTAAATATAATTATAAACTCGCTAATTAATATACTATAAGATTAATTAGGTATTAACGGATTTAGTAATTTAAAAATTAATCGCGAGTCGGTTAAAATCTTATGAAATTAAAAAGCCTATTTATTTTATTTCTTTTAAAAAATATTAACTTAAGCGCCCCCCTTAATATACTTTTTAATTTATTATTTAAATCTTACTATTTCTCGTATAATAATTATTAGAAGGTTTTTATCTAACGGCTCTAATAACTCCTTTAATCTAATATCGATATTATTTACTTTTTATTAAATTTTATTAATAATATATAGGAGGCTAAACGGATATTATTAAATATTTTTAAATAATAATAAATAAGGCTCGTTTACCTTTTCCGAATATAGGCGGTTAAGTATTTAGAGAGCGCCGATTATAATAAAAAAGTATTAAAATATCTATTATAAGTACCGAGCGTAATAGTATAGGGTTTATTTAAATTAAAGAAGGTATTTTCCTCTTTTTTTATTATAATATAGTTAACTCGGGTATCTAGATTATTTTTAATAAAATAATACCCGAAGTTATAAATTTAATATTCGTCGTTAAATATCTAAATTTATTACTAGAGAGACTCGCTTTCCTATATTTAATCGGGTTTTATTAAACCGCCGATTATTCTTCCCTTTATTTTAATTTTCTTTATTAAATTAAAGGCGCTCGAATTAATAAAATCGTTAATTAATATAAAAATAAAGAGGTTAGTATAATTCTTTATTTAAATATATTCTTTTATAAGATTTCGTATAAGATTAATTAAATAGGTTTTTATTAAAATTTTTAATCTACTTTTAAAAGTACGAGCCGGCCTTTAGGGTCTTTAGTTATTATAAATATAAATTAATTACTTTTATTCTATCTAAATTTAGGGAGTTTAGTTAAACCTAAAATTATAAACTAATTTTTTTTATTCGAAGATATATACGGATAAATATAACTTAATAATTATTAGAAGGTATAAAATAATAACTAGTATAGTATATAACCTATAAAGAAATAAGAAAGTAAAGGTTTTAGAAAAAACGAATCTAAAGAAATAAATAAATTAAAATAAATAAAATAGAGATTAATAGGAGGATATTTAGTACTAGAGTATTATATATTTAATAAGATAAGGCTCGTTATTACTACGGAGTAAATAATTTGGCTAGATCTCCGAGGCGCCCTATATCGGTAAAGCGGGAGACCGCACAAGCTTTTTCCAAGTGTAATACTCGTATATTCCGCTATCTACAGCTCCGAGCAGGTTTATTAAACGTCTTATTACTATTTACTAGTAAATTACGTATTAAGCTAGTTTAAGCCCGTAAATAATTTATTTAGTTATCTAATTTATATAGTTTAAGTTATGAGTTAGATATAATATATAGTAATATTAATCGCGTACTTACTCGCGCATTTATATAAGTATCGTATACTAATACTATTAATCTACCGCGTTTATTAAACGTATTTATTACCTACGATATTTAATGAACGTTCTTACACAACTTTATGAACTTAAATATACTATATACTAAAATTTATCTAGTCTTAAGGCTCGACTGGCTGGAGTTTAAATTACTCGGTTTATAATTTTATTTTATCGGAATAGGATTACGCCTCCCTACCCAGTTTCCGTCGCTCCTCTTAAAGCGTAGCCCTCTCGGCGGTAGCTATATTAATATAAACCTTACTACACTTAATTATTAAGTAAGTATAATATACTACGGGGACTATTTTTTATTAACTTAATATATTTTTATAAATTTAGGACTAAACTTATAAAGAGATACGGGAGTAGTTATACGCTAGTATTAATAGTAGTACTCGTAGAGTATTACCTAGAATCGATCTAATAGAATATTAACCTTATCTATTAATATATAATAATAAGTAGGTCGAGTAGTACCCTAGATAGCTACGTATGAGTAGAGATAAATATTATTCTCGAAGGGGTAAATAATATTATAATTAATAATTATACTAGGTATAGGATTATCGTTTTTATTAACTATAGGACCTATAAAAGGGAAGAAGCGAATATAATAACGCTTCTCGGTAACCACGATAATAAATTTAATCTTATTACTAGGATAATTCTAGCCTAAATCCGTAAATAAGCGCTTTATATTAATAACCTCGTACTTTAAAAATAGATTAAATTAACCCTTAGAAACGCCGTTACGGAAGTAGTAAACGTATTTAGGTAGACTACCCCGGTTAATATTCTTCTACTACTAGTCTACTAAAGAACGAAGTATAAAGTTAATATTATTAAAGGTAATTATCTTAATACGGGAGTCGTTCGTCTCGACCGTAATAATATAACGAGAGGTAGTCCGATTAATAAAGATAATTATAGTAGTTATAGAAGCTTACTCTAGGCCGGGTACCGTATAAGAGATATTAATACCGATAATTATTATAGGCTCCTCGAAGTATTTAATCTTCGATTTAATTATAGAGGTAGTACCCCTAAGTTTATAATTAAATTTCATAAATATATTAAAGTAGTATTAAGGGGCGTTTTTAATAACGTTACTCGCCTAGACGTATTATAATATAACTCCGAAACGGATATCGTAGTTACGCTTAATCCGATTATAAATATCGGCGCTCTTATTATTAAGAATAACTAGAAGTATCTAGGGACGCGACTTCGATTAGTTTCCGGCGGCCATAAATATCGTATTAATAACCTCGGTATTATTAACGTGGCCGCTAGTAACGGGAGGGTTAATATTCTCGACTTTTCCGCTATATTTATAATAGAGCTTTATAAAGTTTCTCTTAAAGTTATCTACCTACTTATTAATTATAGGCGCTCGACGATCTTTACCTAGCTTTAAGATATAAATACCTTAAAACTTTAACGGCTAAGTATTAAAGAGGAGAAATACCTTTCCGTATAGATCCTAACGACTAGAAAAAATAAATTTAGTTATAGAATTCTATACGAAGAGTACCTTAGGTAGCTCGAGAATACGAGTATTAATTTTTAATATCTCCGAATTAATAATAAAACCGTAACCGTTAAGTATAGGATTATTAGACTATTTTAGTATATCTAAACCTTTTTAGATCTATAGAATTTACGACTATTTTATCTCCCCTATATTATCGAACTCTTTCTAAATATTAATACCGCTGGTCTACCCTCTTAATATCTCTTCTCGTAAATATTATTATCCTCTCGTTATACCCTTATAGTAATAAACTACTTATTTTTCTATAGCTAGTTATACTCGTCCTACTCGCCTTCGTTATTATGAGTATACTCCTCTAAGACTTCGCGGAGTTTATAACTCTCCGACTCCTCTATAAGGCCTTCTACTATTTAATATATCCGTTATTAAACTCTTTATTTATTATAAATAACTATATTTACCTTAGAAATTATATTCACGAACTTAATTATATATATCGTACGGTCTTAATTGATTCGATTAATATAGTATATAGCCTAGTCCTTAACGCTTACTAGCTATTCGGAGTTAAAGATAACGATATATTTAGAGGCCGTAAATATCTACCTTATATTTAAAAGTACGGTAGATTCTATTAAAAATTAAGGTACGGGTTCCGAGGATATATTTTTCGTACCGTCTTTACCCTCCTAGAAGAGTCTAACGATTTTAGTTTATTTTAATTTAAGTATACCTCCGTAGATTAAGGCGATAGGCCTCTTTTATATTAAACGGATCGCCTATATAATTATTAATATAATATTCCTAGCGTAGGATAAAGCCTACGTTATAGTATAGGATTCCGTTAGAAATATTTACCTAGTAAATAATAAAAGCTGAGATAAAGAATATAACTATAATAATTATCTTCGTATTAATTCCCTATATTTTATTTCTAAGAATATTTAATACTCGTATTTTAAGATAGTTATTTACTCCGGCGACTTAATTAATACTCTTTTCGAAGGTTAAGTCTCTTTATTCTAGTTTATAAAGCTTCCCTTTCTTTAACCTAAACTAATTATTATCTTTTAATTTATTACCCGTTAATTTAAAGTCCTTCGTATCTTTATAGAGAGCTAGTTTAAGGAATAATAATAAAATTCTAACGCGACGTACGGCCGCGAGTTATAAATATATTATAATCTTTAGTGTAGTATTCTTCTTATAACTCGTAAAGGCGAGTATAATATTATAATAGGTTTACCGAACTCTTTAATTTATTTCCTTAAAGTAATATTCTAATAATAGTTCGTACTATTACGGGTAGCTTAAAAGGTAGTCGAAATAATAATTAGATTTAAATTTAACTAGTGGTTCCCCGAAAAAGGTAGAGTCTAATGTATATTATACTTAAAGTATTCGAATAATAATAGTTATAGTCTTTTTATACTACTCGTACTCGTTCTTAATATCGTTATTATTACGTATACTCCGGATAAGGCTCTTATACCTTTTACCGATTTTAATAAATTTATCTTTTATATAATATTTCAGGCGTTTACGCGCTTTATTTAGGCGAGGGTAATCTTTTTTAAAGAGTAATATAGTCTATTTATTATTTATAAACGTGCCTATTTAATCTATTATCGTCCTCGGTAATAATTTAAACGGAGTCACGTTAATTAGAATCTTTCGAGGTTTCTAACCCGGTATTATATTATCGATCTTCCGAATCTTAATAATCGTCCCTATAATCTCGTTATTCTCGGTATATACTTTATTTACTACGATCCTACCTTATCTTATATCCTATTAGTATTATTATTTTTATATCCTAACTTTATTACCCCTCTTTCTTACCGCGGGAATTTTATCCGTTAAAACCTTATCGATTTAATTAAGAAACGAGGCTAAGGATATAAAATAAAGTATTTTTAAGAAATTATAATCTTCGTTAAAATAAAGAACCTACTTTAATTTTATTAAGAGGTCGCGATTTAATATATTTAATTTTACGGTATAGGTTTTTAATTTAGGATCGTCGTAGGTTTATTATAACATTTACTTAAAAGATTTATCCTTTTATTTTATCTACGTATTTATTAAATCTAGTTAATAGGATAATAAACCCGTAAGGGGAAGGAAGAGGTTAGGGCCGTAACTCGGTATAAGTTTTTTAGATATATTAGAATCGACGTATATATATTAAATCCCCTAGGGGTTCCCGGACGGGTAATATACCTCGGGTAATTAAAGATCCTTCGTTATTCCCTCCGCGAGATATAAGTTATATCTTTTTTCCTTCCTAGCTTTCTTTACGTCCTTATAGTTTAATATAAATAAACGATTTAAATAGACTACGCCGAGAGTCTTTAAGGTTTAAACCCCTCGTTAATTATTAATTTTAAGCTCGATAAGGGCTAGTTATATTACCTTTCTAAACCCTATAACGTTTACGAGGTATCCCCCGTTTTAGAAGACCTTTATTTCGAATAAAACGAATATACCGAGTATTTAAAATAAGGTAAAACCTATTATTATTCCTTTTATATAAATCTTTTTTCCGGTTTTATAATTTTTAATATTATTTAGTTTAAAAAGAAGGTAGTAGTCCTCCTATCTTTTATTATTCCGGTATATATATTCCGTTACTCTAATAGGCTATACGTTCGATAACTTAACCCGATTTATTAACTTTAGTATTTAAACCTAGCCGTTAATTTATTTATCCTTCGCCCTTTCTTTTAAGGATTTTTTAATATCTTCCTCTTCCTTAATCGGAATATTTTTTACTTCGTTTTACTCCGGGATAAATACTAGTTTAAATATTTAGCTAGTAGCTACGCGTTTAGCCGTTTTCTCGTTATACGCGGTTTTAGCGTCTATAAAGCCTTTCTATAATTATTTAAATAAATCGTCTATCGTAGGCGGGATCGGTCGAGTTACTACTATTAACTATACTATATCCATTAGGGGCTAATTATTTATTATAACCTAACTAGCTCTTTTATTATCGCGCGTTATAAGGGTTCCGTTATTCTTCGTACTTCGATCGCCGTTATTTTTACTCTTAAGATTATTAATAAGGGTTTATAAGAACCGTATCGTTTTATTATTTATATTCGTTTTAGGATTAATTAAATCGTTAAGGGTCTTAATAGGGGAAACGTCGCGTAAAACCGACCTAAAGTATATACTAGGATTAATAAACTAATTTTCCTTAATCGGGAACCTAGAGTATATACTAGGACGGGTACTATTATTCTTAATAGTCCGAAATATACGCGGTATACTAGGACGGTTATTTTTCGGTCGCTTCTACTCTTAATATTTATCGAACTCGCTTTATAAATTTATTATTTAATTAATATCCGCTAATAATCTACCTAATGATCCCTTTTATTTACCGTCTTTATTTATAATATTTACTTTACGTTTACGTTTTCCTCGCCCTAGGCTACGGATCTCGTCTTCGGAATTATCTTTTATCGTTATTTCTATTACCCGATATTAACTATACGCCGTAAATAGTATCGAAAAACGGAATAAGGGTCTATTTACCTCGAGACTTTACCGTCTCTACTAAGGATAAAAGGAGTTATTAAGTTAATCCCTAGTTTACTAGTACGAGCTTAAATATAGGGTCGTTATTCTCGTTATCGATAACTTCCTTAATTACTCCGCGGAGTTAGTAATCCTTTAGTAGTTTAATTATAGATTTACTTCCTTAGTATTTAAACTAGACTTTTAGTAATAACGAAGTATTTAGCCCTAGATCTTCGCTTAAGTATTTAATAAATATTAGTAGTATTATATTTAATATTACTTTTTTTAAATTTAACGGAGGGTCGGTTAACCTAACGATATCCGCGAGAGTAAGCCTAGTTATTAAATCATTATATCTTACTTTAAGATTAACGTCTAGTAGATTAAATCCTCGTACGGCCGCGTAATTCGTCTACCGCTTTAGTATAGCGGGTAATAATATAGTATCTTCTATCCGCGTTTAGTTTAATACCTCGCTAAAAGACGAGAAAGGCTATTATAATTAATTTAATTTACGTAACGACCTTTTACTAGTATCTTTCAGTTACCGTCTTATATTATAGGCGATACGTTATACTAAAGTAGTGAGGGTACTCTAAATACCGTTATTATTTAGATTATTAAAAAGTTTTAGAGTATTATCTTCGTACTTTAGAGTTAAAGTAGTAATAAACTCGTCCCTAATAACCCTAGCTACGTATTATTTAAAGTCCGTTAAGGAGTTCGACGTTAACTATACTTTAATCTCTTCTTTTATTAATTTCTAGTCCTTACCCTCTATAATAATCTTTAAGTAAAGCTCTATTAAATTTTTATAAATAGGGTTAAATTCGTTATTATTATAGTCTTCGTATTTACGTAGAGGTATCGTAGCCTTAACCTTAATAATATAGGGTGGGTAATATAGTTTCTAGCTCTAGTATATTACTTATAACTTTATAAATAAGGTCGTAATCGTAATTTAGTTATATCTCTTAATAATAACCGTAGGTTCTAGTAATAGGGCTCGTGGTTAATTAAAAATAATATTTATATATAAGGATCGCTCGCGGTCGGTATTTATATTTACCTTACTCGGTTCGATCTCTTCGTTTAATAATTATAACTACCGTACCCTTTACGTATAGAGGCTGGTAGGAATAGCGGTCGATTATATATATATAGTAATTTATTAATCGTATATAGTGCGTTTTATAATTAGGGTATTATTCGTAATTAATAAATTTATTAAGATAGAAGGGAAGGTAAGATTAAACCGCCCTATTATTTATTAAGGAAAAGTAGATATAACGTATTACTTTCTAAATTATATATAAGGGGTACTATTCCGAAATAACGCGGTGTATATAATATTCCTATTATAGTTCTAATGTTTTTTATATAGATAACTCGTATTTAATTAGGGTAGGTAAACTATTAAGGGCGTTTTACGTATTACGATTACTCCTTTATAAAGAGGTTAATAGAGAAGTTTTTAATAAATTATAGGATCTATTAATTTATAATTTTATCCTATAATAATAAATACTCGCTAGTTCTTTAAACCCCCGAAGGTTTATTAAACCTTCTACCTCTACTCGTATTTAATATAGTAAATTAAGTAACCTTAAACTTAATATAATATTTAGTTTTATATTCTCGCTAGATCCTTAATTATATATATTACCGTTACCGATATTAGAGGTTATTATATATCCTATACTACGGCCTCTTCCTTAATTATACGTATCGTCGATAATAAGAGTCGCTAGATTCTCTATATTAATACTAGATCCCGAAGTAATCGGGTCTTAAATATTATAAGCTTCCGTAGTATCCTAATTATTATCGAATCCCTCGGTATTTCTAGTTCCTTCTTCTATATACGTAATATTATTAGGATCTTCCTCCGATTAGTCTATTATATATAGATTCTTATTTTAAAAGTTATCGTCCGAGTTTAAATCGTAGTTATATTTAATAAAATTAAATACTAGGAGCTCCTCTTCGTATTTAACGCAGGTATCTATTTCTATTAAAAGTCTTCGTAGATAATCGTAGTAGAATCGTTTATATTTCTTCTCGTATAATTAAATCCTTATTTAATTTATAATAATTATTAAGGCGTCGCCTACGCGGGAAACCCCGGTAAAGAGGCGGGGACTAAAGAATATAAAGCCTAGTTTCTCGGATTCTATTATATAGAGGATTACTATAGACTTCTCTTCGCCTTAGTAACTATTAATAATTCCGGTATCTATATCTTTTAATCTTATAGTAAACGCTAGCGCTCGTCTTATAAAATTAATTTATACGAGATAACCTACGAGGATAAAAATATCTTTAACTTTAATTCTTCTTTGGATATAGTACTAGTAGAGCTTTATAATAAATTATAACTCCCGCTCGTTTTAACCGGATTAGGAGAAACCTACTTTACGATATTATCCGTTAGTATTAATCTAGATAAAGTTTATAGGGGTATTAAATAAGTCCTTATATACTTCGGTAGTTATAATAGTATTAAGGCGATTAGCCGGATCTATCGTAGAGGTAATAAAACTTCTATACTAAATTCTAGAGATAATATTAATAATATTTATAATAGTTTAGTATTACTTCGTTAGGTCGTATTTAAGGTAGCCTAGAATTACCTAATATTTATATATACTCTTATTTATCTATTTAGCGAAAGGATTATACTTTATATCTTACTCTTTAAACGGTAATTATTTATCGTCTCTTAATAAATATATAATAATCTCGTATTATATTAAGGTAACGAAGAGCTCCCCGTTATCGACTTTACTAGTTTTTTAAATAATAATATAATCGCCTTTAAAATTCTTCTTTAGGATTATATAACCCGAATTAATAAGGGTTATAGTAATAATAGCGATATCCTTCGTAAAGATATCCTCTAAGAATAACGATTCGAGTATTTTAAATATATAATATTCCTCCTCGCTATCGAACGTATCGCCGTTTTTAACTTTATAGAATATCTCGCGAAAGTATTTATAAAGTTTTTAGCGGTAGGTTATATTCCCGGCTTCGTCTAATTTACGTTTAATATTCTTTTTTACCGTTTACTATAACTCTTTAACTTTTTAAGAGGTTACGTCTTTAAATATAAACCTCGCTCTACCCCCGTAGTCCTCGAAGTCTATATTATCTATTAAGATAATATCTTCGTTATCGTAATCGATAAGATCGTTATTATTATAATCCGAGCCTCTTTATCCTTAGCTACCTTATAATTTATCGGGTTAAAGAGCGTTACTAGTTTATATTATATTAGTTTAAGGATCGCTCTCGCTTTATAACTCGCCGTCTTTAATAATTTTATTATCGTCTAGTTATACGCCTTTAAGGGTATTATTACCGCCTACGGTAACGTTATTAATAGGAGTAGGATTAATATTTAGGTTAAGTCGACCGAGAAGGCCTACGATTTATAGTAATAAAGTATCGAAGCTCGTATTATAAAGTTTATAACGACGGTTTATAATATTAAAAAGTATCTTTCTAGCTTTATTTATTATAGTTACCGCGAGCCGATCGTATTAACTTTAAAGGAGCGAAGAGCTAGGTTATTATTATGAATTACTAGTATTATAAACTACGTATTATTAATTCTCGTTTTAGACGACGGCCTATTCGGTCGTAGGTAAATAAAAGCGAACTATATATTTCTCTATAATTTTAATTCCTCTTTTACCGAGCCGAGTAAATTCGGTATTTAACTTCGTAATAAAAGAGTTTATTACTTTATTTATTAGGTTTAGGACCTTTACCTTCTTACCGGCCGATATAAATAATATAGTAATAATTATATCGAGTTTTATCTTCCCGGTTCCCTATAGTCTCTTTAGGAGTCCGAGGTTATTAAATATATATAATAGGTATTTTAACGTACCTACCTAAGATTTATCTAGATCGATACCCTATTATCCGAGTTTAGCCTTAAAATCTATTCTTTAAAGAATATTAACTACGGTTTAAATACATAAATCTTATCCGATAATAAGTCGTTATTATTAAGGGTTATGGATATAATTTATATCTTCTTTATATACGGGATTTAGTATTTTAATAACGGCTAGTTTAAATTTATATAGGATATCGGATAAAAAAGGAACGACTTTAATTATTATCGGCTCCGCGTCGAAGTAGAACTTCTCAAACTCTTCGTATAATATATTTTACGAGTCTATTAAATTAAAGACCGACTTTAATTTTAGATTACTTTAGTTATTCTTTTCGTACTTCTAGGGGCGGTTAAGTATAATAATATAATCGAGCGAACTAGCGTAAGGAAAGGGTTTTAGTAGGATAACTACCGTTTATTCTTTAATAAGAAATTTAATTACGAAGTTATCTTCCGTTAAAAAATAATATTCGTAGTTCGAGGGTAGGCGGAGGAGGTTTATATAAATATAATTACCCCCTAGTATAACTATTAGGGCGCGTAGTTAATATTCCCGGAGCTAGGAATTCTTAACGTTTTCTATCTCGTTCTCCTTTTAGTAAATAATAAATATACCCTCGGTAGTCTAGTACTCGTTATTATTAATATATATTAAATTAAACGGTAAATTAACCTTTAGACGATCTATTACTAGTATAATTTAACTTTTCTAAACTTTATATTTCGTATCGGCTAAACTATTAAACTAGTAAATATATAGTATATATACTCGCTCGAGATTAAATATAGATAATATTTCGCCGTATAAAATAAAAAATAAATCCGTCTCCGAGGTCGAAAAGAAAGTAGTAAACTTAATTATATTATTCTTTAATTTAATAAATACGTCGAGTAATTAATTTTAGATATATTAGAAGACGCCTAAATTACCGGTTTCCCGTAGGATTCCTTTAATCTACGCCTTCGCTGGGCGGAACGAAAATTCTATATATATTAATTACCCTATAGTATAGTAGGTAATTACTCCGATCTCCCGTAGTTTAACGTAGTAATCGAGGTATACCTACTCGATAAAGTTATCTTAGGCGGGTTTATTTATAAAAGCCCTAGGATATATATAAACTAACGGCTCGTCTTAAATATCGTTTATAATATTTAGCCGAAATACCTAAATATAAAGTAGTTACTCTTCGTAAAAGTAATCGAGAGTAGGTCCTTCTTTATCGATAAAAGCCTTAATCTAGATACGTATACTAAACGACTAGTTATTATTCTCGTTTATATGAATCTTATATATTACGCGGGTACCTTCGCTCTTAAATTATTTAATAAATTTACCCTAGCCTTCGAAGATAATTCTCGTTTTATATAAAGGGTTCTTCTTCTTTATAGGCGTAGTATTATTATCGGCTCGCTCTTTAGTAGGATTATCGGCTTCGTCGCGTTTAATAATTTAAGAATTTATATATACGTCGCCGGTAACTTTACCGGGGTTATTTTTATCTAGGCGAGTAACCGCGGTTTATTATTTACTCGGTATAATAAATTAATAAGATATTATTATTTAAAGTATAAAGGGGTATAGAATAAATAGGAGCTTAAGGAGGCGAAACTATAAAATCCGTTAATTAAGATTTTTATTAATAATAATAATTTATTTACGTAAAAAGTAATCTCTCTTTATACTACTACTCCTAGCTCGGCGATTATATAAAGAAATTAAGTAAAAAGTAAAGTAAGTTATAAATAACTTAAGATATAAGGACCTTCGACGTAGATTAAACTTAATAAAATAAGACTACGGAGTCTATTAACGGAATCCTAAAGTAGTAGTAATTATCTATTTACGAGGCTCGTGATTCCTCGTATATAGCTACTCCTATTAATAGTAATTATATATAAATAAAGAGGTAGAAGTATTATAGTCGGTAGATAAAGATATAAGGGTATTTATAATAATTAAAAGTATACTAAACTCTTCGTAGCGTAGCCGCGTTTAAAGTTAAACGAGTGAAGTAAAGTATTAATCGTAGTAACCTACTTTTTATAACCAATTAATAATACCTATAAAAGGTAAGATTTCTAGTAATAAGGTATTTATAGTTAGATATTTATATAGATCTTAGATAGATAATTTCTAAGAAGCTCGTACCGTTTTAAAGTAGGTAGTTAATATAATATAAAGATATAGGTTTCACGATAATAAGCGTCCTAATCGGCGGGTATTTTAGACGTTAACTCGTTATATAGTAAATACCTTAGTATGTATAAATACCGGTATATTCGCCGGTTATTATTACCGAGGTACTCGGGAATAAGGCGGTAAGAAGAGTAAAATTAGAAAGTCCGGTCTTAAATAAATTAATATATCGAGGATTACGGTTTAGTTTCGCTACTACGATCTTATTTTATAAGTTAACCCTCGATAAATAATCTTCGGTAGAGATAGAAGTAAAAGAAATAATTATAACTATTTAATAATTTTATATTCGGGCTTTATATCCATAAGCCGCCGAGTAAAATAAATTAATTAAACTATACCTTAAGGCGATTCGATATAAGGTACGACCTTTACCGGTATTTATTATAAAAACCCCCGTTAACCTACGAAGTAGTAACTTTTTATTTAAAGAATAATCTTTATCCTCTTATACCTCCTTAATTAAATTTCCGGAAATCAACCTATCTTTATATTAATTTTTATCCGCGAGCTAAATATTTATACCGGTAATATCGTTATCCTCGAAGGTTACTATGGTTATAGAGTACTTCTCGGCGCGTTTAACTAAAGGAGCCTTAGGGTACTTAGATTTATAGTTATAAATATACTTCTCCTTAACGAGAGTACCTTCGGTAACCGTACTTTTATTAACGACGGTGATATCTTTTATAACGATATTACTATTAACGTCCTTATTATTAATTAGATCGGGCTCGACGGTAGTAATCTTATATTTTATACCCGCTTTCTTTTTAGAAGTAATAATAGGGTTTACTCGCCGTTAATAAAAGCGTTAATATTAATACTCGCTTTAATTATAAGAGTATATTTCTCGAGAATAACCTTAGATTTAACGGGTCCGGCCTATTTACGATTAGTTATAATAATAATACGAAGGATATTTATAAATAAAGTACCCACTCGATTATTAGAGCCGATATATCCTTTATAGTTAGAAGTAAGTATCCGTAGCCCTAATAACCCTTCTACTTAATCGTATATATTCTTAATATAATTATACGGTTAAATTAAATAAAAAGCGAGTCGAGATAATTTACGGGTAAACTACTTATTCCTTTTACGAATTAATAAATTAAGAATATCGGTAGTATAAAGGCCAAATCTTATTAGGAAGAGACGAAAGGTTTAGTCTAAATCTATCTTCGAGCTAGCTAAAAAGACTTTCGTTTAACGCGCGGTATAGAAACCTTCGAGAAGCCGACTATTAATATCGTTCATATTATATTATAGGTTACTATTTACTATAGTTATAGGTTAAGTATTATCTATAGGCCCTTACGATTTATCGCTATTATTAATTCTTAATACTTTCGCTTTCTTAATAGGGGAGGGTTTCGGAGTTATATTACTCCGTCTTTTATTATCGGTATAGGCGTAGAGGACGTATATATATCTCGGATCTTTTAGTAATGACTCCTTCTACCTATTCTATTATAATAATTATTAATAACCTTAATCCCGAGTATAATTAATAAGTTAGATAATAGGGAAGATTAAGTATATATAAATCGGTGAAATTATAAATAAACTAAGCCGTTATTCTTTAATATCGGCGGAACGTCTAGTAGTAAATTATTCTAAAGATAAGGACTTAAAAAATCTAAATATTAGACCGCTAAGATACTACCTACTTATTAGTGTAAATCGGCTCGCGGCGGGTAGCCTCCAAAGTTTTACTATATAATAAATCTAGATATTACCCACGTATCTATTCGAAGAATTCACTTTTATTACTATACGGAAGACTATAAATCGGTAGGAAATAAGTTAAATATTACCTAATAATATATATTATATAGGAAAGTATATTTAATAAATATCGAACTCGTTTATCGAATACCCCCTTTTCGACCTTTATTTCGGATATCCGATTTTACCTAATTATATATATAATATAATAACTATAAAGCGACAGTATTACCGCGGTAAATAGATATTATAGTACTACGTATATATAAGTATTATAGGCGGAATTTCGTAAACTCTAGTAGATTTAATAGATACCTACTATACTGTAAAGTCTTCGTCGATAATTATCCACGTAAGAAACCGCGAGCCTTACCCTCTTTACCTCGGCGACTCCCGTAATTAATAAGACCAGCGATATATACCTAGAGAGACGACGAGGTTATAAAAATAAATAATATAAAAGAAATTAACGTAGGGTCTTTCGCCGTTAATATAAAAGACGTCGATATAAATACGGAGACTACTACTTACTAAGCGCCCTCGAACCGGCCTAGTTATATTAATTTAGAGTACGGTAAATAAAAGAAGTTATTAATTCTATCCTTTAATATCGGGCGTAAAAGTCTTTTATTTATATCTTCGTATATTCGGGTAAAAACGTTTATAAAAGGTAATAATCGTCGCGTAGGGATAAATACTAAACCCGACGAGGTAAATATTAACCTTATAGAGTTTAGTAATTATTCTCAGCCTATTAATAAAATAAGAGGAGTATATTACCCGTTTCCGAGTACGTACGACTACGCGCTCGTTTAATAGTTTTACGAGGAAAAAGTAACTAAAAGTGGTCGCGATAGGTTTTTCCGTAATATTCGACTCGAACTATTATATAACTTTCTTAATTATAAGAATACCGATAACCTAACCGAAATATAAGATAATATTATATTTAGTATCGACGAAGATAAATAAATAAAATAAATATTTAACGTTTAATTAAAGATCTAGGGGACCGAGCTAAAGAATTATAATATCTTATATCGAGATATTATTAAGGCCCTCCGATTTCTTTTAAAGTACCGACTATTTAAAGATAAGATAGTATTTAAACCCGTACGCCAGTATAATAATAATAATAAGCGCGTATATACCGAGATATATACTAGCGACTAGTAGTATATCGGCAAGTCCGGAAACCCCGATTTTTACGTATTTTATACCGAAATTGTATAAAATGCTAGAAATGCGTATCTGCTCATATCCCGCATTCTAAGCACATTATGCACCGATTAAGTAGCGATATTGTACCGATTTTGTAACTTTTTTTTTTTTTGTTTTGAACTTTGACTTTTTATAGTATCTAGACCAGGGCCCCTATATAGGAATATAAATATCTTACTAAATCTATTTTTAGCCTAGATTCCGAATTTTTAATTAGATTTTTACTAGCGTTACCCTATAGGGCTATAAAGCTATTTCTAGGATTAAGTTTAGCGCTCCCGCGCAGACCTTAACTCTAACTTAAAAATCTTGGCGCCAAGATTTGCCAAGGCTGCAAAATGCGCATTTTGCACCGATTAAGTAGCGATTTTGCAGAACTGTTTTTCCGGACTTGCCGATGTAGTAAATATAGGAGAAGCTTCCTAATAGAGCTACTATAGTACTATTACTTCTTTCTACGAATAAAACCTTATTTATATAATATAAGAGTAATCTAGTCGTATAACTAATTTATTTTACTATAGGGAATCTAAAAGTATAAATACGGCGAGGTTAAAAACGGCCGGGTTTAGTACTCCTAGGACTTCTACCTATTATATTTAACGACGGCGAATATATTAAATCCGACGTATAGTATAAATCTATATTAATTATACTCGATCGTAAATATAATAGAAGCTCTTACCCAAGATAATCTTAAAGTCCTAAATTTAAATTAGCGATTAGAACCGTAGCGATTATAAATCTCCCTATTATATATATAGACTAGAAGATCCGATCTTATTATCCGATTATCGTAGGCTTTATAATAGATTATAAAGAGTAGGTTTTAATTATAAGAGTTAAAAGCGGCCGATAATATATAATTTATATAGTATTATTAAACGAACGAGGAAATCTTTAAGGTAAATAACGCCTCCGAACCCACTCTTTTACTTAATCCTAAATTCGGCGATAACGCGAAGAAAATATCCTAGAGAATAATAATTAATAGGTATATCTAGTATATAATTTTATTTAATTATATACTACGGTTAATATATATAGAGCTATACTAGTCGATATATTATATTAACTACTTAAGGGTACGGTTAATTATCTCTTTAAATAAATTACTCTAGTTATTAAAGAGAGCGCGCCTACTACTAGGAAGTTAAAGGGGGCGAAGGTAAGACTAAAGAACGCGCTAGGAATAATATAACTAGACGAAAGATTTCGTATTATTCTAACCTTCTACGACTTAAAGAACTATAAGTATTATAACGCCGTCGTATAATAAATAGGTAAAGACCGAAGAGTTATTATATAATAGTTAATACTAGTAATCGCTCCGCTACTAGCCGACTTATATAAAAGGGAACTCTATTATATACGGGTACTTATAAACTTTATATTAATTATTTAATACCGTTTATACGACGATAAAATATTAGGATATCTTTAAGACGTACTCTACCGTTTTAATAAATTAAAGGATTATTTTCGCCGGTATAAATTAAATAACGGAGTAAACCCGGACGGTTATTTTAATATCCTAAAACTCTACGTAATAACGTATTACGTAAAGTAAATTCGAATATTCGGCGCTATAGATAACTATAATACCGAATACGGGGAAGCGGTATATCGTTATTTAATTAAACTTTTCTTCGAGTTAACTAATAAACGAGAGGCCTTTTAAGAATAACTCGTCCGCTACGCTTCCCGTTATCTACGAATACTAATTATAAAGGATAATCTACTTTATTTTATAACGAGATTATTTACTTTAAAAATAGTAGCCCTTATAATTAAGGTACTAAAACTTAATCGCGGGATTTAATTATTTAGGTTTTAATATAATCTAAAGCTTTAAGAAAGGAAGAAAGCTTTAAAGATAAAATTTAATACCGTATATTAATACCCGCTATCCGTAATATAAGAGAAACTATATATCGAATATTTTCTAGAGGTATTAGCCGTTTATATATATTAACGCCGGTAGGAGGGGGGTAAAGAACCGACGACTATTAAAACTATAAACGGGAGAGAAATTAATCCTACCTAGGTCGATTTATACTTTATTTATCTTTATCCGTCTTTATAATATTAGAAGTTAAACGGGAAAGATTCGGAAAACCTAAAGAACCTAGTTACGGACCGCGTAATATATAAAATTAATTAATAAAGTTAAGGAGAGTAGAGACGTAATTATATTTTAATATAAAAAGTGTAACTATAATTTTATATAACTTCCCTTTATAGCCAAAGTCTTACCTAACTCCGACTTCTCTTAACGGTATCGGATATAAACCGTTAGAACGCTAAGGGTAAACTATTTTAATATAATTATACCCTCGTTAATTTTCTAAAGATTTATAATAAAGGCTCTCCGTATAAAACCTATAGTATAGTAGAGGTAGAATCATAGCCGGTAAATTTAGTTACTAAACGGAGGACGCTCGGGGGGCGTTAAATTATCCCTATAACGAGGATTATAAAGAGTATATATATTATACCGGCGTATATAAATAAGACTATAAGAAAAGACGACGTATCTTATATTAATAATTATACCGATTAAGACTTATATAATTTAATCTACGACGAGGACTTTCTAATATAAGGGATACGAGTAAATAATTAAGCCTACTATAATCACGGTAGGCGAAGGTAGATTATATAGTTAATATAGTATTTAAACTTATAATATACTACTTAACCTATAGACTACGCGCGAATAACTAAGATAATAAATATTATAGGATAAACTACGGGGGTAAATTATAGTATATTCGATTATAAATAGTAGGAAATCGTTCTACTATAAAATATAAGTTAATTACTCTTATATTAATTAGGGCTAGGGCTCGGTCTTTTTCTTATTACCCGATTTTACCGCCGGAATAAATAAATAATAAAGTAATACCTCGATATTAACGGATATACGGAAGATTATTAAACGTAATATTTACGGTAGCTAGGGACGGGCTGATTAAGAATAAATTCAAGAGACTTTAATAATATAATATAATCGGCGAAGATTATAAAAGCGAAGTTAGGTATCGATAAGGCCGTATATTCGCTAATCCTTATACGACTATAAAAATAATTAAAGGCTATAAATCTCCTAGGTTAAAGACTAAATACGGTAAATACGAGGGACTATCTATAATTTATTTTCGCCGGTATTTATAACGAGTTCGCCTATATATTCGGCGATATCCCTAGATAATAGAAGGACCGGTACCTACTTTTCCTCGCTTAAAGAAATAATTATAATAGAAGGAGGCGGGTAAGGGTTAAATAACGCCGTATAAATACCTAAGAAGATTAGGGACTCTTAAACGCCGAGTTATTAAAAGAATTAAATAATAAACCGAACTCTATTTATATAGGTAAAAATATTAATCGGATTAACTTTATCCACTATATAATATTATATATTAAAAACGGTATAGACTAGAGTATAATTTATACGGCTTAGGATATTTAGAAGAGTAGTATATATACGGGGTTAACGAGTATAGACGACCTCGACTTTAAAAGATTTATATCTTTAATTAAGGCCGACCTAGGTTACGATAATAAAAAGGACGCGATTATCTACGCCCGCCCTAGTCTATTAAATATAGTTATCTCTAACGAACGGGAATAAAGAGTAGCGCTAGTAAAAATATACGCCTAAGGTACTAAGCGTTTTTCTTTTAATATCCGAGAGCTATTAATCGAGCGCCGTACGATATATATAATAATAAGCCCCCCCCCTTAAAGGACCGAGACTTTTAACCGAAACTTAAGTAGCCTAGGTAGCGAGGCTCTCGATATATAGTTAAGAAAGTATTAGGTTTAAATAGGAAAAAGGGTATTAATCGTAATAATAAATTTAATAGTTAAGGATAGCCGGCTTCTTTAGTATAGACCTCGAGAATTAATATTTATAACGTTTAATAAATATTAACTACGTTCGATAAACTAGGATTAGACCTCTAGGGTTTAATCCTATTAAGTCTAATTTCCTAAAAATAAGTAATTTCCCCTCTTTCCCCCGACCGCGTGAATTCTATTTTTATTAATAATTACTACCTTTTAATACCCTTCTTCCGCTTTATTTAATCCGATTAAAGTAGTATATAAGTTCGTAATTTATACCTTAATAATATATTATTTAATAAGGTAAATTTACGATTTATAATTAAGAGATATTTAATATTAATCCGGCTACCTTTTAGGATTATTATAGGGATAACGCGTCCTATAAAGACTTATAGCGGAATAATCATTACTCTAACTCGGAATTAGAATATAATTATAACGATTCGGATTCTAGCGATAAAGAGAACGAGTAACCTAGAAGTAACGAAAAACGGAGCTACTCTAAAGCTTTCTTAGATAATAAATATATAAAGATAAGAATAAATATCTCGGACTATATATAATCGAATTTAATTAATTTAATTATAGGCTAGAGTTATCGTAGGTAAATTATCTCGTAGAAGATTAAATAGAGGGAGGCTCTAGCGGTAAAATTAATCTATATTCTACGATTATTTAATATTTATAAGGATTAATATAAATACGATCTTTACCTTTAAAATAATACGAAACGCTGGACGAAGGTAAAGTTTCGTAAAATATACATTATTATCGTTCCTAACTGCGAGAAGTTTTTAAAAGTAATCGTCCTAATTAGATATACCCGTAATCCGAGTAAGAATAAAGAGCTTTAACCGGATAATAATCTTTAGTAGATTAATAATCGGATATAATACGTATAGGAGGTCGTAATTAAGAACTCGGGGTTTAAAATCGGAATTAAATCTAGTAGGGTCGATAATCGGCCTACCCTAGCCGAAGTACGGAAGGTTAGATTTATTTAAATAGATATTTTATATCAAAGCTAATCTAGCGTATAATTATTCGACTTTTTTAGATAATAACGCGCCTACGCCTTAGCGATCGTGCGAATTATAATAATTACCGTATATATATAAAACGGCTCGTAGTAAAACGTAATCTCCCTCGCCGCCAGATTATTATACCGCTAAACTTTTATATATCTCGATATAAGATATACTCTAGTTTAATAACGTAATTAATAAAGGTATAAGTCGATAATAGAAAAGGTAAATAAGCGAACCTTATTTTAATAAAAGTACTCGTTTATATAATATTCAAATTATCGAAGAACGGTTTTATTAACGAAGAGAATACGAGAAAATTCTTTAAACCCCTCCCCGATCTTTTAATTATATTTACCGTTATAATAATAATATACGTTATCTCGGAGTACCTTATTAGAGAGTATAAGGTCGAGAAATTTAAGAGGGAGAGGGCCTAAAATAAATACTCGTATTCTTTTCTATTATTAATAAACGTATTATAACTAGTTAACGAGAGTCCGTATTAGACTAGTAGGGAAGAATATAAAGAGTATAAATAGGTCTCGACGATAAAAGGTATAAAACTTATATTCGTAGAGTATTATTAAAGGGAGTAAAGGACGCTATTAAAAACGTAGAAAAGTTCGACTCTAATAACGATACGGTTATAATAAACCTCGGTAGTCGTTAGATATACGATCTACCCTTCGTTAATAATTTAAATAATAACGAATAAATTAACTTTTCGGATAATAAGCTTTAAGGTAATCTTTTTATATTAATTAATAACGTAAAAAGTATATAAATTAATACGCGTAAGGCGATAACCCTAAAATAAATTAATTAAGTGTTTATAATTTATCCCCTCGTAACCCGTATATCCTAATACCCCTAACCTTTACTACTACCCGAATACTAGTATTAAATTCTTAATACGTAAATCTAATAAAGTATAACTATCTTAGACCTAGCTAATTTATTATTCACGGTAAAATATCGCCCCCGACTCGCTTTTATCCTTACTACGGAATCTTAAATAAACCTCCGTTAGAATAAAAGAACCCGATAATAATACGAGGGTTAAAGCGTAGAGTGGTTTATATAAGGCTTCTATCTTTAAAGGGAAATATACCCTTAATATTATAAAAAGAGAAAAATAACTAGAAGATTAAATTACCTTTAAGTCGTAGGGGTTTAAGGAATTCTAGGCTACCTTTATACCGGAAGAACCTAATCAGGTTTAGTATAAAAAAAAAATATTAACTCGATTATATCGAGCGATAATAAGAATAAATATAAAGTTTATATTAAATAACTAGGGAAGAGGTTACGAGTAATAATAAAGTTTAAAAAGGGTAAAATTAAAAAAGAATAAGGGTAACGATATAGTTCACGTAAAGTTTAATAAATAATAATATATTAGTTAGATAATATAGTAAAGAAGTCGGAAAGAGGTAAATAATAACTATATATCGAATAGGATTAATAATTATTTATAGAACTCTAACAAACGTATATTTAGTACTAAGCGCGTAAATTTATATAGTATTAATAATAGTAGCGGTAGCGGTAAGGGCGGCGATCTAGGTTATGGCGGAGAAGTCGCTAAGGGTTAATAAGACGATAAGAACGAAGAAACCGTTAAAGTCGATAAGGTTATAAATAACGATATAAATAAATAGGACGATAATATAGACTTATACGTTTAATGAACGTATTATCTTAATAGCGATATATACGCTTATTAAACACGATCTATTAATAGTAACTTACGTGTTTAATGAATATAATACTCCGACTACGATATAATCGCCCGATACGATTCGCGCGTATTCGTATTCAATATAACCGTATAAGATAATAAATAATAACTACTAATAGGAAAAGGCTACTTTTAGTAACTCTTAACGAAAATAGGTATTAAAACGATCTCTAGGGCTGGCACATAAACTAAATAGATCTGAGCGCATTTTATGTATTTTTCGGTAGAATACTAGCTCCCCGCTTTACCGATATATATTCGTTATTAGATAATAAGAATACTATTATATTATAAATATAAATAGTAGTATGAATAATCTAGCTATATTATAATTAGATATAACGAGTAGTACTATAATATAAATAAATAGAGGGAGAAAGATAAAAGGTATATAAATTATTTCTTATTTAAATAATTATATTCTTTCTTAATACTCGTCGCTTAATTATACGAGGTCCTTTATTAACTCCCGGCGTTATTATATTCTTTTAGGATTATTCTTATTTAAGGCTCCTAAAAGTTATAATATTCTAATAATAATTTAATTATACGTACTAGTGCTCCCTTAATATTTAATTTTAGATTTTTATTAATAACCTTAGCTTTCTACTATATCTTTCGTATTAACTAGATAAAGGAGACGTATATTATATAATTTCTAATTAAATAAGCCCGTCGATATTAAACTTATCGAGATATAAAAGATTAAAAAGGAGATTATTAACGCTACTATTAATAATAAAGAGAATATATAATTATTATTAATATTTTGATTTAAGGTTATTTACCCTTAAGGGAGTTATAAATATCGAAGAATATTTAGTTTAAAAATAAAGTTTTAGACTCTAGGAGATATTTTAAAAATAATAATTATTATAAAAAAGTCGCTATACTTAGGTAAAGAAATAATAAATAATTTAAATATATAAAAAAGTACGAGTATATATAAGTTAAGGCCTCTAGTATAACGAATATAAATAAATAAAAATATTAAAAGAAATAAAATAAAGATCGATAAAAGGATATTCGGGGTAGAAATAATATATATTTAATAATATAAAACTTATTATTACTACGGAGTAAATAGATTACCCGAATTTTAGGGCGCCTCGATTATAATAATTTTTAAAAGGGGCGATCTTTTTAATATAACCTCTCTTCCTATTTTTAATCCTATAAATAACGAAGATTAAAAGGACTTATTTATTTTCTATCTATTAAAAGATATTATAGACGTATTAATACTAGATATTTAAGAAGTTATTAATTTATTAATATTAACCTCTAACGATATAAACGTTATAAATAATTACGTCGAAGAGTATAGTATAGACGGTGCGTAGTAAGATATTAATAAAAATATAATAGAATTCGGCGACTTAAAGTTTAACCCTATCGTAAATAAATAATAGCGTTATATTCGTTATTAGATAACGAAATTAGGTTTAAAGTATTCGAATTTCTTCGATTCCTTATTCGTTTTATTCGGTGTAGATATATTTCTTAAGAGTAACTTCTAGTTTAGGGTTAATAAAATTATAATAATTATAATAAACTAGAAACGTAGGAGGGGGGTTAAAAACTAGCCTAATTTATTAAATAATATCTATTATAACTCTAATAAAGGTATATAATAATATATAAATTTTAATTATATCGTAATTAATTAAGTAAAAAATAGTATAATAATATAAAAGGGTAAAGGTAAAAAGATAAAAAATAAATAAATAATCTTTTACTCGCGTAATTATCCCCCTTTTTTATTATTTATTTATTTAAAACTTTATTCGGGGGAAAACCTTTTTATCGGAGTACCTTAACGGGAAAAGGAAATATAATAAAAATATTTACCCTTAATCGTTAAACTATTTAAAAATTAATAGGTTTTTATTAAAAAAGGTAATTACCTTCGAGTTATTATTATATAATATAATTTTAATAACGTCTTCGGATTTAGTTTTTACTTCGGGTTTATATTCGCTGGAAAAAATACCTCTAAAGAATATTAAGGCTTTAAACATCGGTAAGTCTAGAAAAATAGTTCTATAAAATCGCTACTTAATCGGTGCAAAATGCGTATTTTACGTATTTCGTAGGCTATTAATAAACGAAATATAGCGTAGTAGAATATAATTAAATCTAACTTATCTTAGCTATATCTAAATTATATAAATAATAACGTATTACCGTATAGATAATAGTAGGGATAATCGAAATATTAAAAGCGCGCTTCCTTAGATCTAGGCTAGATCTAGGTTAGATCTAGGCTAGAGCTAGGCCTAGATTTAAATAGTATCTCTAACTTCCTTATAAATATTATAGGTATACTCGGTAATATATTCGTAGTTTTAAAATTTCTTTTCCGTTATTATTTTAAAGGTTTTTATTAGTAGCTTTTAATTCCCGGGGTCCCGTATCGATCGTAAATCTAAAAGGAGGTTAAGGAATATATAGTTAAATACCGCGTTAAATAACGGTAGATATAATTAAAGTATTAAAAGCGTAGGCCCTTAATAGCGAGTTCAGGGATTAGGTAGAATCTAGGTTAGACTTAAAGAATATTTAGGCTAGATCTAGGCCTAGATCTAGGCTAGATATAATACTCGGTTTTTTATTATCGTACTAAATATAATAGAATAGAGGATTAGAATCGTAAGCGATAATAACGTATTATAGTAAATATTATTATATATAAAATTATATAGAGGAGTAATAGGCTTCCTAGCTCCTACTCGAGCCTAAATATCTAGCGGCTTAAAAACGTAAAAACGCTTTACTAAAATAATTAAATATTATATCCGTAATTACTCTAACCGCGCTTTTATCTAATATATATATTATCTTTTTAAATCGCCTTTATACCTTCCCTAGTATTATTACTAGCCGTAGTATTATTAATATTCTAAATATTATTACTATATTTAGGATTATTACCTCCGTTAGCGCCTTTTATACCCTCCGCGTTCGCTGTATTTATAGTCTTAAATATATTTACCCTAAAATCCGCCTTTAATTTCCGCTTCCCCTCTACGTACTTCTTAATTCCGGTATTAGTGTATAGTATATACTAAAACATTTCCTTTAACTAGGTTATTTAATACGTTTTCTTCGGTATTTATTTATATAACCCGATAGAGTAGAGGGGCTCATAAAATAACTATAATTATATATATAAAATTCAAGCCTACGCCTATCTACCGCGTAAATCTAATTAGAAAATTAGGTATACTATTCTTTACTAGCTTACGATCATAATTAGCCTTTCGTATTAACGCGTATATAATTACGACTCTCGCCTTATCGGTCCCGAAGAATATTCGTATTTTAGGTTTAAGCTCCTCTCGGATATACTATAATAAAGAAAAGTTAATATTAAATATTATATTTAGAAAAGAGAACGCTATATTTAATATATTAGAAGAAGCGAGTTTAGGCTCTTTTATACTAAAGATTTTAAAGAAGAGAAGGATTTATTTATTCTATTATTAGAATTATCTCGATGAATAAAGATATAATTAATATATTTACCTCTTTATATTTCTTAAAAATAAAGGCGATAGCCTTAAGTTTAGGGGATATCTTTTTAAATATTATATAATCCCTACCTAGGATATAATTTTCTTATATCCGATTATTATCTTTATTTATATTAGAGGCCGCGGCCGTATCGTTAATTTACTTTTTATTAAGAGTTTTAGAGGAGATAACGAGGGTAGGTAAAAATCTATATAATCGGAGAACCCGTAGTATAATAGGTACTATATTAAAATAAACTAAAATCAAATATTAAAGACGTTAGTATAGGAAAGAGGTATTATAGTCTTAATATTCCTCCGGTAGTTTTACCGCTATTAGAGTCTTTCTAGTATAATAATTTTTTAATTAATAATAATAGACCTAAATCGCGGCTAGAGTCCTAGTAGGTAAATAACCGTAAAGTCTTTTTAATAAAGCTTCTTAAACGTTATAAGATATATCTAATTTAATTACTCTTCTTATATTATAGTATCGAGGTATAAAGAAATATATTAGCGAGGATATTTATTATCTTAATAAATCTCTCCTATACCCTAGTTTTTTTATATATTAAATAATAGTACTCGTAGACTTTTCTAGGTTAATAGGTCCGAAGCGTTAATAACCGAATTAATAATTATTCTAATAAGTATCTTCTATAGTAGTCCGAGGGGCTATAATATCCTTTAGGTTTCAGTTAATAATTATTCTAAATATAATTATAAAATAGAAGTTATATTTAGGGCGAGTCTTCTTTATCTTTTAAAAAGAATAATATAGATTTTTACTTAAGTTTCTTACCCTATTATATTCGCCTACGATCACGAAGTCGTACTAGAAATAATAGATTACTTCCTCTTTAATCTCTTTTTTCGTTTACTTTATATAAGGATACTTATATTCTTTATTAAAGACCTTATTAAAGGCTAATTATATCTACCGTATAATAACTATATATAGCGATATATTTATTACGCTCGGGGAATTATACTACGTAGGGTTAATACTTTTTTATTTCTAAATTATATTACCTTAAGGTTTTTCTTATTATATATCGTCGCTAAACTCTTCGTCGCCCTTTTATTTATAATATAGCCGTATTTTTATTATTATATTAATAACTACGAGTTATACCTTTAGGCCTTTAAGGTCGATTACCGATTTTAATTCATTAACCTAAATACCGAGATTAGGCGGCGGGATAAGAAATAGTTTAGGCTCGTTAATTAGTATAATATAAATAACCTCTAAGCCCGGTAAATATGAATATTCGTAGAATTATTAATTTATAGGATATTTAGAGCCCGTAGGAGCGTTTTTATAATAATATTAAGACTTTATTAATTACTCCTTCTATTTATATTAAATCTCTACTTATTTCTAGTATAAATAGCGATAGAATACGACAGCGCCTATAACTTTATAGGTCTTTATATAATTAGAATTAATTAGGGAGTTTAATAGATAAAATTATAAACTTTATATTTTCTATATCTATTTATATAGTCTAGACGAATATTATAATATCCTAAATCTTCTTCGTTATTTAGTATAACTATAAATATATAGAGCCACTACTAGTAATAACTTAACTTCAGTATTCTAGGAATCGTTATTATACTATTACCGCGAGAATTATTAGGGTGGGCGATTTTCGCGAATATAATAACGCGTTCCTATATACTATCGTGAATATATTCGTATAAATAATTATTACTAAGTTTTTTAAAGCTAGGAAAGTAGTTAATAAATATAATACTATTAAAGGAGATATCGACTAACCGTTATTTATATATTATAGTTAACTCTACCTTCTCTTCTCTAACCCCGTTATTATCTTTATTATTATTAATAGTTAGTTCGGAGGATTCTTTAAATACGAATTTATTCTTTTAATTTAATTACTCGGAGGACTCCTCTAAAGGCTTAAAGGATTCGTAAGGCTTTTTAGATAAAAGCTTCTTCGGAGGCTATTTTTATAATAATAATAATAAATCGTCTTTATTATTATTAGAGCCTAAGAGCTTCGTCCGGCTCTTTAACCTTTTTACTATTAATAAACGGATTAAATCTTAATAAAAGGTATTAAAAAAAGGGCGATATTTTAAAATTATAAAGAAGAGAGGTTAGTCTCGAAGTAAAGAAAACGGGAAATAATAGGTAAATACGAATATATTTTCGGTATTAATTTCTATAGTGGCTCCTTTTTTTCGAGCTCCTTCGGGCGCGATAATAGGTTTTTATTTATAATATATTAAATACCTAGAAGAGGGAAAAACGGAGGAGGAAAGAAATAAATTTAAAGTCTTAATAAAGATAAGTTTATCTCTTAAGTTAGATTTATATTAGAGGATAGGGGATATAATTAATTAAAGTTATTATTTATAATAAATTTATTTTTTATTAAGTTTATACCCCGGTCCTAGAAATATTAAATATTATTTTATAGGTCCTTATCTTCTAAGATATCTATATAATACGCGTCCTCCTCCGTTATATAGAAGAGATAATCGAGTATCGAGTCCGTTATAAAGTAACGAGTTATCTAATATCCCTAAAGTAGCGCGAATCGTAAATAAACTATACTAAATTCTTCGTCTAGTAGATACGCGGAGATTATTAAAAACCGGATCTCGTATATAAAATTCCGTAATATAAGCTAGCTTAGTATATAGTCGATCTTAAAAATTTAGAAAGACCGAAAAGAGAAAAGATTATAAACGGTATTAATTTTTTATTTAAGAAGAATATCGTTCGAGCCGGCTACTACTACTATATAACTTTATAAGTTAGGAGATAATACGTTATTAAAGTTATCTTTAATTTTAATTATTTAACTAGAGTCCCCCTAGTATATAATGATACCGATATATATTTATTCGCCGAAGCCTAGATAGCCTTAGACCTCGATTTACTTTTTAAAGTTAGATATTAAATATTTACTCTATTAGATTCTTTCTATTTTAAGCGCGTCTCTATAATTCCGTTAATATTTAAATACATCTCTTAAATAACGATATTTATTAATAAATTCTTTAGCTCGTAGTAGTATATCGCTAATATTCGTATTATAAATTAATACGGGTATTCTTCTAATATCCCGGATAATCCAGTTAGCCTTAAATGGCTTCGTATTATATTTAAATAATACGCGCCGGGGCCGTAGCGCGATAATAGTAATAAATAAATAAATTTAATAATAATTATAGAGTAAGGAGGGTATAATAATTCGCGTAATTTAAATAACTAGTTATAATAAGGTATAATAAATTTTATAATAAATTAAGTTAGATCTAGCCTAATATATCGTAAATATCGGGCGATATTTAAATAAGATTATTAAAAGGATAAAACGATAGGTAAAGAGGTCTTTAGGTTATTATATACGAGTATATTTAAAGAAGTCGTCTTTAGAAGGATAGTTAATATTTAATATTTAAACCTATATATTAACCGCCTATACTACTATAATTTTACGTAATATAGTTATTAAACCGTATTAGAAATAACCTAAAGTACTAATATCGTAATTAACGGATTTCTAGATCTTATATAACGGGCTTAAATAAGGGTAAATATTAAAAGATAATAAAGAAAAGCGTTTATATATATAATATATTAATATTAAGCCAGTCTTCTAGCGCTCTAGATCTAACCTAGATTTTACCTAAATTTAGCCTAAATTTAATTTAGGTTTAAATTAAATCTAGGCTAAAATCTTTATATATTATTAAACGAGGATGGTTTCTTATAGATTAAGGGTAAACTACGTAAAGCTTTCGATATTATTTTCGCGCTCTCGATAACCAAAATTATATCCGATAATAATAAATTATCCTCCGTCCGCGGCCCTAATTATAATAAAGTACCGGAGACGGTAATAATTAAAGCGGAAGACCTAATTAATCTTTCGGCTTCTAACGAAGACGTTAAAGGGACGAAATATTCGGAGGAGGATATAACTTTACTCGATAATAATTATAACGATTTATCTAACTTTAAAGGACTACTAGAGAACGTTTAACCGGTGTTAAATATAATTAATTTATTCTTATTAGACTTTATAGAGGACTCGGCCTATATTCGCTACTTTATTAACGATAGTAGTAGTAAGAAGTTAGATAAGGCTATTAAGATAATTAGGACGGTAGTAACGTTAGTTATTAAGAATATCCATATACCCTCCTTAGAATATAATAATTCTTTAGAGTAGTATTCGTTATCGCCTAATAAACTAGTCTCGGCGTCGATATTTTTCTCGTCTAATAATTAGGATAAAGCTATTACCGTTAGTATATAGAAGGAGGCTATATTTAATACCGAGGTAGATAACGTAGTTTTACTATCTTAGAAATAAAACGTAGATAAAGTATTAAAAATAATAAAGACGTTAAATTATCTACTACCTTTAATAGATATTATTAAAGAAGCGGGAATAGTCTTTAAAGCTTTAAAGAAAACTACCGATATATTAATCCTATTAAGCTACGCTACTCTAAGGAGAATTAAATCCTTTATTTTAATTTCTCGCCGGTTAATCTTTATAGCCTAGTAACGCTCTTTTAGGTCGAAGAAATCTATATTTTTTTAAAAAGTAATACGGACTTCTTCGATTTAAAGGAGTGTTACTAGGTCATAAAGATTAACCGGCGAGAAGTTAAAATAAAGAATTTATAGTTCCCTAATCTCTTTAAATATAGAGTACGCTTTACCCCTAATAATAATAAATATAATATTTATTATACCGTCCGTATTTTAGGTCTCCCCTCTAATACTATTATAATAAAGTTCTTAAAGAAAGTTCGAGGTAATATAGTATTTAATACGAAATTATTAGATATTAAGAGTATTACTAGTAATATAACTAGGCTCGTTATATTTCTTTACGAGTATATAATTATAACTTATAAAGAGTACGCCTAATAATATCCGATTTCCTTTAACGGTCTCGTAGCCCGAATCGAAATTATATTAACTCCGACTTAACTTATCCCGATTAATTAGCGAAAGATTATTAACGATAAAACTATATATTATTTTAAGGTATATAATTTTCCTTATACTATTATACTAGTAATATTAAATAAAGAACTAGCGGTCTCTTAAATAATTAAATTTAACGCGGTCGAGAGTATAAGTATAAATAGTAATAATGTTTTAGGTTTATACTTTTCTTCCGTTTATACTATTAGATAGGCTTCTACGCTATTTAATTATACCCGTCGATATAAGGGCTATATCGTTATATTCGTATTAAATCCGTATATTTAGCCTCTAGAGACCCTTCTCGATAATAGTAATAGTTAACTCGCGGTCGTTAATTATCGGTAAAATATTCTATTTATTTTAAAATAACTAGGAGGGTAAGCCCTCTCCTACGCTTCTATAATTTAGAGCGACGATATAGTTTAAAGTTTAAACGGGGGCTACGCTGGCGATAACTCTTAAGATAGCGAGGATAATAATAATTAAAAAAAGGGTATAAATAGGGGCGAGGATAATAATAAATAAAATAAAAGTAAAGGTAGCGGTAACGATAATAATACTCGTTTAGGTAGTAGGGAATCGTTATTTATATCGTTTATAATCGTAATTTACGAGGGCCGGACGGCTTTAACCGGTAATAATCTTTAGTTATCCGCTCCGATACCCATAATATAAATATTAGCTATAGATTTTTTCGGTATTAATTATAAGGGGAAAGTAAAAGGGTTAAGAGTAAAGATATATATTATAAACTTATAGGGAGGCTTAGTAGAGGTATCGTCGGTTTTAATATAAATAAAGCTAAGGTATAAAGAGCCTAAAGGGTTTAAGAATTTTATTAATAATAAAGCCGCCGTTATTACGTACCCGCTTTAAGGTATAAATAGTATCTTATTATTAATAACCACCTTATTCGAATACTAAAAGTATTATATATTAGTTATTTAGTAGAGGAGCTCGAAAGGTAGGCCTTATATTAATACCGCTTTAAATATTATTCGCCCCGTTATTATCTTCCCTTTTATCGTCCTCGGAATTAGGGATCTCTAGTACCGTTTACTTTTAGTTAATAATATAATCTATATATTTATATTTTTAAATCGAGGGTAGTATATTCTTTAGCGACTAGGAGGACGGTATTTCTTTTTTCTTTATAGAAGTTATAAATATATTGAATAATATATTCGTAAATTAATATTCCTTTTCCGTTATTATTCTAAAGGTCTTCGCTAGTAACCCTTAACTTCCGGGGTCCTATATCGATCGTAAATCCGAGAGGAGGTTAAGGAATATATAGTTAGATACCGCGTTAAATAATAATAAATATAATTAAAGTATTAAAAGCGTAGGCCCTTAATAACGAGTTTAAGGATTAGGTAGAATCTAGGTTAGGTTTAAAGAGTATCTAAAGAATATCTAGGCTAGATATAATACTCGGTTTTTTATTATCGTTCCTAAATATAATAAAGTAGAGGATTAGAATCGTAAGCGATAATAACGTATTATAGTAAGTATTATTATATAGAAAATAAGTATTATTATATAGAAAAGCGCGTAGAGGGGTAATAGGTTTCCTAGCTCTTATTTAAGCCTAAATATTTAATAGTTTAGAAATATAGGAAGGCTTAACCTAATTAACGGCGGTTTATTCTTATACCTATTTACTTTAACCGCTTTTCCTCCCTATATATATAATACTATCTTAAATAATATTTTCTATATTAATAATAAACGCCGCGGTATTATTAATATTCTTAGTATTATTACTCCTTCTAATATTATTACCTCCGTCGGCGCCTCCTACGCCTTTTATATTCGCCGTACCGATAATCTTAAACGCGTCCTCCCTAAAATCTATCTTCGACTTATATTTTACGTCCATGTACTTCTCGATTTCGGTATTAATATTTAATATATAGTAGAATATTTCCTCCTTCTACCTTATCCGATACGTTTTCTTCGGTATTTATTTATATATCCCGATAAAGTAGAGGGGCTTATATAAAATAACTATAATCGTATAAATTAGATTTAAGCCTACGCCTATTTAATATATAAATTTAATTAAAATATTAGGCTTATCCTTCTCTAGTAATATATTATTATTATTAATTTTATGTATAAATATATATTTAGCCGCGTCCCTCTTCTTATCGGTCCCGAAGAATATTCGTATTTTAGATTTAATCTCCTTTCGGACGTACTATAATAAAAGAATATTAATATAAAAGGGTTAGTTAGAAAAGAGAAGGTTAAGTTTAATAAATTAAAAGAAACGAGTTTAGGTTCTTTTATATCGGAGATTTTAAAGAAGAGAAGGATTTACCCGTTCTACTACTAGAATTATCTCGGTGAATAAGGATATAATTAATATATTTACCCCTTTATATTTCTTAAAAAGGGAGGCGATAACTTTAAGTTTAATAGATATCTTCTTAAGTATTATATAATCCTTATTTAAGATATAGTCTTCTAGTATCCGACTATTATCCCTATTTATATACCGGTTCTCGATCTCTTTATTAATCCACTTTTAATCATATATAATTAAAGAGACGGAGAGATAAGGTAAATAACTATATAAACGGAGGAGCCGTACTATTATAAATACCTAGTTAACGTTAACGTTGGTCGGGCGGTCGGGACGATTCCGTATAAATATAATATTATATTAAGTATTATCCTAATAAGTTTATCGTTTTATAAACTTCTCTATTATTAAGGCCTTCTAGCGGGCGACGAGGGTTACGTAATATTCTTTATAATTATAAGAAAAACTGGTCCTAAGGATACTTCGGTAAAGTTTTTTAAACTCGATAAAGTCGTAATCTTTTTAATTACTCTTCTCGTACCGCTATATTAGGAATTTAGGAAGTAAATTCCCGAATATATTTATTATATTATCGAATTCTTATAGTCGATTACTTAAATCTTAGTATTTAGTAATAATATTAATAAGAATCTTTAGGCCGGCTAATCTAAAGGGATGATATTTATACTTAAAATTATTCTAGGAAATATCGTATATAATATCTATTAGGGCTATAATATCTAGTGGATTAAAATTAATAATCGTTCCGGATATAACTATAAGCTAGAAACGATATTTAGGGCGAGTTTTCTTTATTATTTAAAGAGGATTTTATAGACCTTTACCTAGATTCCTTACCCTATTATACTTATCTATAATCGCGAACCCGTTCTAGAAACGGTAGATAATTTCCTCTTTAACCACTTTTTTTCTATTCTTTATAAAGGAGTATTTATATACTTTATTAAAGACTTTACTAGCGGTTAACTATAACTATTATAAAGTAAATATAAATATAAAAGTATTTACTTCGCTCGGGAGACTATATTATACGGCGTTAATAAATTTAATACTTTTTAGTAATTTTACGTCGGAGTCGTTCGGGTTATATACTATCTATAATTCGTTCTTCGTTTATACGTTTATTTAGTAGCTAGAGTCGGCGCTATAATAAATAATTATAAACCGTACCTTTAAAGCCTCGAAGTCGATTACCGATAATATTTTAATACTCTAGGTATTAAGATTAACCGGCGGGATAAAAAATAATATAAATTTATTAATTAATTTAATATAAAAAGCTTCCGAGTCTAGTTAATATAGATACTCGTAGAATCATCGATTTATAGGATATTTAGAGCCCGTAGGAGCGTTTTCGCGGTAGTATTAAGACTTTATTAATTACTTCTTCTACTCTCGTTAGATCTCTACCTATTTTTAATATAATTAAAAATGAAATACCGCGGAACCTATAGCTTTAAAGGTCTATAGGTAAATAAAGTTAATCGCGAAACTTAAAAAATATATTAAAAGGCTTTATTTTATTTAAATTTATTTCGTCTCCGATAGTAATACTAAATTATCCGAAGTCGCCTTTATAGAATAATATAATTATAAATATATAGAGCCACTACTAGTAATAGATTAACTTTAGTATTCTAGGAATCGTTATTTTATTATTACCGCGAGAATTATTAAGGTAAACGATTTTCGCGAATATAATAGCGCGTTCTTATATCTTATTATAAATATATTTATATAGATAACTATTACTAATTTTTTTAAAGTTAGGAGAAAGGTAATTAATAAATATAATACTACTAGAGAAGATATCGATTAACCGTTATACTATAGTTAACTCTACCTTCTCTTCTTTATCCGCGTTATTATCTTTATTATTACTAGTAGTTAATTCCGAGGATTCTTTAATTAAGAATTTATTCTTTTAATATAATTACTCGGAGGACTCCTCTAAAGACTTAGAGTTTTAATAAGGCTTTTCGGCTAACGATTTCTTTAAAGTCTATTTCGGCGGTAGTAGTAATAAATAATCTTTATTATTACTAGGGCCTAAGAGCTTCGTTAGGCGCTTTTATCTTTTCGTTATTAATAGAAAAATTAAATCCTCGTTAGAGGTATTAGGAGAATAGGTATATTTCGAAATTATAAAAAAGAGAGATTAGTCTCGAAATAAAGAAAACGGGAATTAATAGGTAGATACGAATATACTTTCGGTATTAGTTTTTATAATAACTCGTCTTTTTCGGGCTCCCTCCGGCGCGATAGTAGATTTTTATTTATAGTATATTAAATACCTAGAAGAGGTTAGAACGGAGGAGGAAAGAGATAGATTTAAGGTTTTAATAAAGATAAGTTTATCTTTTAAATTAGATTAAATATTAGAGGATAGGGGATATAGTTAATTAAAGTTATCGTTTATAATAACCTCGATTTTCATCGAGTTTATACCTCTATCCAGGAAATATTAAATAGTACTCTATAGATTATTATTTTTTAAGATACTAGTATAATACCCCTTTATAGTATAATATATAAGGTAATCGAAGCTTAAGTCTACTATTAAATCGCGAGATATTAAATAATCTTAAAGTAATAAGAATTATAAATAAACTATATTAAGTTCTTTAAATAGTGGATATAAGGAGATTTTAAAAAACCGGGTCTTATATATAAACTTCTTTAGCGTATACTAGTTTAATATATAATCGATCTCGAAGCCTTTAAACGAGCGAAGTAAAAGAGGATTAAGAGTAGTTCTCGGTTCTTATTTAATACGAAGATTACTCGAACTAACTACTACTACCGTTTAATTTTAGAAATTCGGAGGCGGTATATTATTAAATTTATATTTAATCTTTAACGATTTATTAGAGCTTCCCTAGTAAATAATAATACTAATATATATTCTTTCGCCGAAATCTATATAACCTTAGATTTAGATTTAGTCGCTAAATTTAATTATTAAATATTAACCCTACCGGACTCTTTTATCTCTAAGCGCGATTTTAGGGTTCGGTTAATTCTTAAATATATTATTTATAAGGTAATACTACTCTACGAGCTCTTTAGTTTATTAAAATATAATATTAATAATATAATAATAAGTCGGCGTATATGCGTCTTTTATATACGTAATAATTTAGTTATCTTTAAATAGCTTTCCGTTATAGTTAAACGATAAAAGAGGTTACTATAATACTATAGCGGTAATAAATAGATAGATTTAATAATGATTATATAACTAGAAGGGTATAATAGTATATATAATAATTATAATAACTAATTCTAGTAAAGTATAATAGATTAAATAATAAATATACCTAGATCTAGGCCTAGATCTAGTTAAAACGTGCGAGTTAAAAGCTCGGGCGTTAATTTTTACGGGTATAGTACCCAAGATTTCGTCTTTTAATATAAGGCTACGCGAATATTAAATTATCTAAGGTTTACCCGGCCTACTTAAGGCTCTACTTTAAGAAATAATATTTATATATTATTTAATAAAAGAGAAGTAAAAGAGTACTAAAAGAGATTAATATTAGATAATATAATACCTATATAATAAAGTCTTTAATTTAGTCGAGTTTTAAGAGATATATATACCTTCGTATTATTAAATCTACGAATATCGTTTTTAATAATTTAAATTCCGTGAAAATCATTTTAAAATAAACATTTCGAATATTAATATCTTATACCGTTTATAATTTTACGCTAAAATTAATAATCTATTTAATTACTATCTTTAGCGTCGGTTATATATATTTCTCTAGCCCTTTCTACCCGTAGAACGAATATTACTTATATTAGAATTATTAAAATTATATATGAATCTATTATAGTAAAATCTTTCGGTACCGTTTATTCAAATTAAATAGTTTTACTATAGTATATATCGAGTCTATAACTCGAATACTATCGCTAGCGTAACTATCTTAGTTAAATAGGAGTTAATATTATAAACCTACGGGGTAAAGGACGTTAATACTTATAAAATATAAATTTTAATATTGATTTCCTATTTAGGTAGTCTAGGGTTAAGGTTTATTAAAATCTAGTTTAGATTTAGTCTAGATCTAGCCTAGATTTAAATAAACTTTAATAACTTAACCTAAACGCGTCCGAGTTCAAAATAATAACTTTATTTATAGATATATAAAACTGTATTCTTAATAGATATTCTTTTCTTAAGCTTTCTACTTCTAATACTAGATAATACGAAATACGTAATGAAACGATTATAATATAATTAATATAGCTTTTTCTAAGCGAAGAATTACTCGGGTTTATTATAATATTTAAATATATATAAAGGGCCTTAGTTTAAATGTAGGAAACTAGTAAATATCTTTAACTCTATTAAAGATTAAACGGGCTTTATATTCGTTTAATACGAAATCTTTTAATTCTAGGAGCCACTCGCGCCTAGCGGTAATAAGTTAGATACGGATTAATTAGTAGAATTCTATATTATTTATTATAATATAGATAAACCGCCTCTTAAGTATCTAGGGATTAATAAAGATAGTAATAAAGATATTACTATTTAGGAGTTTATATAAATATATTAATAGTTTATCTAGGCCCTCGTCTACTTCGATGAATATATTAGAACCGGCTATAGTACTTTCCTCCGCGATTATACCGTCTATCTCCTTTAGAAGCCTTCTATCTATATTTAATTCCCTTTATATAGAATATTTCACCGACTTTATAAGGCGAGACGCCGGCTTTATTATAATAATGTATATAAAACTAGATCGCGCGTAATACTAAAAACGTCGACGAAATACTTTATAGTTAATAGTAGTGAAAGATATATACTACCCGTTCGGTAATAAAGTTAGTTAGATTATTACTTATTTATTTTCCGAATATTATATAACTAAAACGAGTATTAATATATACCTTAAATCTATAGAAATTAAGGTAAATTAGAAGGAGGAGGTGATTTTCTATGATATAGAATAATATTAGTAACTAGTAGAATATAATATTTAGTAGGGTATATATAATAATGGCTAGATAATCGATGATCTCTACGTACCTAGCGAGATTAACTATTTTAATAATTTATATTTTAAATTATATTACCGTAATATTATTAAGGTTATTTGTTTTTTCCTCGGCTATAAACCGTTTAAAAATAATCTAGTATATATACCTATAAAGATTACGAACGATAGTAATAATAAGGTAGTTAATAAAATGTATACTAGTATCTAGTAGTAGGAAATATAGTTATAGATCCCTATTAAAGGTATTATTATCCCTTTTATACTATCGTCCGACGAGATAGTAATAATTTAATATTATAGCGATCTTTCCTTCTAGCTAGTATATATAATTATCGGGAATCTCGATTATACGATATATAAGGCCTAGAAGCGACCTAGCCTAGTTCTCTTAAATTTAATCCCTCGTATTAAGAACGGAAAGGAATTCGGTAATTATATATAATTAGATATTTATTATCTCGCGTTAAGGTATATACTCTAGTGTATATATAACCGTTATTATTTATTTAAATAATATACTAAAGTAACTAAAGTAATTAAAGACCTAATAATATAAGGGATTAATATTATATACGCGGATAATTAACCCCGAAAATATTATCTAATAATTATATCATTTATGACCGACTATTTAAAATAAGTCTTAATAATAGGGGTAAAATAAAATCGTTAATATCTAATATATTTAGTCCCGCCTAATAAACGAGGGGAGTTAATTAGGACGTAGGAACCGCGGACCTACGAATATATATATCGAAGGATAAAGATATAAAGGAGAGATCCCGACCTCGCTAAAAATTTAATAATTATTTACGACGTTAAAAATTTCGCCTAGCGTTATTATTTAGTTAATATCTATATTATCTTTATTATTAATATATTATACTAGCTTTTAAAAGGAATTATTATAAGATTAATTAATTAAATTCGGGATCTAATTAAAGACTACGTAGTTCTTATAACTATTAAATAGATAAAGAAAGGGGTAGTTAGGCCGAAGAAATCTTTAAAGTAATTAATAGTAGAGATTAAATTAAATTACCGTTTTCGTTAGGTACTAGGTTTCGTGGGGTTAAAATTATTTAAAAACTTTAATAAAATAAAATAGTAGAGTGGTAACGAATAGAAAGCGATATTATAATAATTAATAACCGTCGTTACCTCTTTATTTATTAAGCGCGTACCGGCTACTCTATATTACGTACGGGCTATATTTAACTTTATTATATTTACCTAATATACGTCTTATAACGGCGATACTTTATAATATATATAATACGCGCTTTATCGTATTTATAAGTTAAAGGTAGTCTTCCGTAAATACCGGCCAAGTAATAATTCGGACCTAGATTTAGAAAACCTTACCGATCGGTATTTTAATATACTAAAACTATACGCGATAACGTATTACGCTAAATATATTCGAAGATATAAAAGTACCTAGAACTTCGATATTTACTATAGGGAGGCGGCTTATAGGTTTCTCCTTAAAGAACCCTTTTCACGGATAAATAAAACTAATAAATTCGAGACGTAATTACTACGGTATAATATCATACACTATAATATAAGGGTTATATAGGAAGTTATAGTAATACTTTCTACTAAACCTACTATTATTCCTAATAGTAAAATAGAATAGTAGAACACCCGGCCGTATCGAGAGAAATTAGATTTAAATAAATATATACCTATTCCTAATAAGGATACGCCGTTATACTACGGTATATAAGTACTAGATATTAATTATTATCGCCTAGTAATTACGGTAATAAGGGTTTCTTATTTTAGTATTAAAGATCTTATCGACGCTATAACGGTATTCGTACGGGAGAGCCGTAAGAAATAGGATAAAAATCCGGGCTCTATTAAAGATTAGCGGAGATAAGAGACGGATCCTAATTAGGCGGGAGATATATATATTTCTATATATTAATTATTAATATATTAGGTTCGTAATAATAAGGAGAGCCGGAATTTAGGGCGGTTTATAAAGAGATTAATCTATTATACCCCTAACTTTTATTCTACCGGTAAACCTCGTAATAATTACGTTTAGATTAATAACGAAGCGACTCGCCTATAAGGTTAAGGCGAGACCGAGTAGGAGGCCCTTTATATAATAATCGGCCGGTTTAAATTAATTATTAATATTTACGACTATAAGCGATTAAACGATAAGGGTAAATATAAGGTATATACTAGCGCGTTAATCACTCTATATCGATTAAAGAATAACGGGAGAGTCGACGATACGTATAGAATATTCGAAGTAGAGTATATTTTAACTAGTAGAATAAAAAGACCCTAAAAACTATATAATTATCGCCTCTTCGAAATATAGGATATTATTTAGAGTACGTATATAATACCTATTAAACGGGAAGGATATTATTATATAAATAATTTTATCGACTAGGATTAATATAATATTATTTATAATCCTAACTTTATAACGAAAGGTACTAGGGTAGTAGATTAATTTATAGAGTAAATATAGTAACTATATATCTATAAAAAATCACCGTCCGCGATAATATATTTATTATACCGCCTAATAATACGTATACCCCGGGCTCTTATTTAATAGTAGTACTATAACCGTATAGCGGCCAATAATAATAACGAGAGTAACGGGTATAATATAAAGATAAATTATAATTAGGGTATAAACTCGATCGATAGTAATTAATAAGAAAAGAATTAAAAAGTCTAAACTAAATAGGAGATTTATTAAATAGAAGTTCTTAAGATACTACTCTTATAGAATTAAATAAGAAAAGGAGTAGACTCTTAAATTAACCCTTATTATCTAGCGCTCCTTCGGTATATATTTCGCTAATAGAAATAAAAGTATTTAGTTTATAAATAGAGATATTATAACCTATTTTTTATAAAATCTATCTCGGTCTACCCTTTATTAAACTCGTTTTAATAGACGGCCGCCGCTTCTAATCGTATTTATAACGCCCTTACGCTCTTATAATTTATAGTATTATATAACCCGAATTCGGCGTTCGGATTAACCTTAATTTAGATTTAGGCTAGATTTAATTTAAACCTAACCTAGATCTAGGCTAAAGTTAATCCGACGTATATTTATTTATTATTATCGTATATATAGTTCTACCCTCTTTCCTATATATTAAAATAAACTTATTCTATATCTCGACTAGTTAGTATACTTTATATTACCGAATAATATCTGAGTCTATATATATACGACGTAGTAATATATTAAACGGTAAAATTAAACTAAACTATACCTCCTATATATCGTAACACGGTCTTAATTAATTAAAGAATTTATAATAATAACTCCTTCGATAAGGCTAAAGGCTAACTTTAATAATAAACTATATTAATACTCCTAGAATAAATCTCGGTTATAAATAATTTACCTATTCCGATATATAAATAATAGTATATATTAAGAACGCGTTAATTATAAATCCTTCTAGTATATATTAATTAATATTAATTATCGATAAGGACGAAGAAAGTATATACGGAGGTAAAGAGGTCGATACCGAGGTCGATAACGATAGTATCAAGCTTCCTGCCCCGAAGCGACGGAAAACGGATAACGTATCTCGGTTAAACGGATCAGGTAGGGCTACGCCATATATATATATATATATTTCATATAGGAGTTAATAATATAACTAATCTTTCTATAATCCTTATCGTTTATCGGCCGTCGTATATCCTCGTCTTTATCCTACTCTAACTCTTATATATATAGACTAGGAGATACGAGGTCTTCTAATAACGCGTTATATAAACCTTTAGCGAAACGCTACCGTAATTATAACGCGTTATAATTAAGAAACGAGTCGTTACTACTATAGGCGGGCGTAGGACGTCGTATTAAATTAACGTTATATATTTAAGGCTACGAGGCCGTTCTCTAGTATATAAGATAAATAATATTAATAACCCTCGTTATAAGATATAAGGATTTAAGATATAGCCTATAAGTAAACTTTAATAAAAAAAACGAAATTAACGCTTTAATTTAGAAACTCTAATAGAATATTATTAATAAATATAATAAGGCCCTCGGGCTAAAGAATAAGGTAATAAAGAAAACTCTAAATCCGACGGAGGCCCGAGAGGTATTAATCTACCGGGTTTAAATTAAAAATATATTAATCGAAATTAATTACTCGATTATATCGGTAATTACCGCGCCCTAATAATAATAAGGGTTCGATAGGTCGTAGCGGTATACTATACCTTTTCTATAATAAAACGAAGTATTAAAGAGATAATTACTACTAAAATAAAGAATAGAAGATAGATATATAATTATAATAACGATATAAATCTTAATATTTCCCTATTAAGATTTAATACTAATTATCGATAAGCCTAAACTATTTTACCGTTTTTTTAGAGATCTAATAATAAAAGCTATAATTTTATTATTCTTTTAATTAGACCTAGGTTAACTAGGAACTCGTAATAGTACTAAATATATATTTAGGCCCTTAACGGGAATTATAATAATTATAATCTACGTTATAATTCATTATACTATTAAAGAATATAAAATAAGGAAGTAGATACGGATTAAATTCGAAGGCGAATATATTAAAAGTAAATTAGACTCGACTCTTTTCTTTATATCTCTTAATATTAATATAAAGTAATATAGAGCTATAGACTTAAATAGGGGAGATATAGGAGGAATAGATATTTATACGATAAGATATAATAGTAGAGGCCCTATCGGGTAGGATTAACTAAGAAATAGGAAGAGAAGAGATACCGGTAGATAATATAAACGATTTCGTCTATAAATAGAAAGATAGAATCGATAATTTAGTCGGTTATAAAGGTTTCCGTACTATATCTAATTATCTCCTAATTATTAATAAGACTACTATAAATTCGCCGGCTCCTCGATAATATAATATATAAAAGGACGAGATAAATATTATAAAAGGAGATAATATAAAAGAAAGGAGTATTAATAGATCTCGGAAAAACGAGTTATTTATCTTTATAAGGGTAAGTATTTCTCTTATTCTAATAAAGTTAAACTAGCGGACGAGGTATTAATAAGAACTCTAATTTATTAAATAATATTTAACGAGGTATAAAAGGAGGTAGAGCCTTTATATAATTTATTATTAATCCTCGAATATTAATATAGCTATCTAGGCGGATACTCGAGTAACTTCGTTTAATAAATCGGTAGAAGACCGGGGTAATAATATATATAACGTAGAGAGCCTTATAAATCGCGAAATAGTATAATATTATAATATTATACTTATTATAGATATATACTAATACTATATACTAAATAGTAACCACCGGTCTTTATCGCGTAAAAACTTAAAAATATTAAACCTAACGAATAAATTAATTTCTTTAATATTAATAAAGATCCTACCGAGCCTACGCTATATATATTTAAACTCTCTACTATATACGAAGGCTTCCGAAAGAGGTTAAAGCTTAAGAAGAAGGAAGAGAAAACGATATAATAAAAAAAACGGGGTTAAGATTATATAGTGGACGATACGCGTATATAAAACGTAGTACTCGAGACTATAAGGAAGGAGAGGTATGTTATTTTAATATAAACTACCTAGGCTAATAACCCGGACGATAAATAAAAGATAAATTATATATATAGTAGATTATTCTTATAACTAAAGATAATAACGGCCTAGATCTAGCCTAGATTTAATCTATATTTAGGCCAGATCTAAGCCAGATCTAGATATAAATTAGCTTACGAGAATAAATAATAACGGTTTTTTAATAAATAGATTTTAGGATATTTATAACTCCCCTATAATATAACGAGTAGATAAAATAGAATATATATTAATTAATTAATATATATATAAAGATCTAAATACGATAACGATATTAAAGGCGCTAACGGTGATGATTATAATAATAATACTATTATTACCTAAAGTATAAATAGTATATTTAAAGCACTATAGAATAATATTAAGGATTATCCATTTATTATTATTTACCCGTTAAGTATTAATTATACTAGAATTAGTTATATAAGTATATTTTAGGTACTAGATATACTAAAATCAGTTATATAACTATATTTTAGTTATATAATATACTTAGAATACGGGATATAAGTAGATACGTATTTCTAGTATTTTATATAATTTCGGTGTAAAATATATAAAAATCGGGGTTTCCGGACTTGCCGATGAATAATAGTCCTTTATATATACCGAAACTTTTAACTTCTAGGCCGATATAGACGAATATAATTGAATTATAATTAAAGTTATAAATAATTATTAATATTATTTCCTACGCTTTAAATAATATATTTATTTTATAATATCCCTTTTACCCTTTAACTCTTTAGGTTCGGTTATTATAATAGACTCCTCCCTTTTAATTCTTTATATAATATTATCCTTATTTTATATATTCGTATTTATACTTCGTTATTCGTTATTATTTTTATCTCCCTATATATTATCTTTCCTCGATAATAAGTTAATTATATTAATTTATATAACGATCCCGCTCCTATTTATAATATTCCCGAATATAGACTTTTTATATTTTTTCTTCTTTATAAAACTCGTATCCGTAGTCCCTAAAATACCCGGTCTTAGTATATTATTAGTTTAGGAGGTAGTACCTGTATTTATATTATTACCCCGGTTATTTAGAATTTAATATCTTTAATTATAATAAAGTAATAATATTTTTAATTCGTTTCTTCGACTTTATCCCCGAACCCGATTCGGGCGATTCGTTATCCGAGTTAAATAATAATATAAGCGATTTAATATTTAAATCGGATAATAATATAATTTAACTCGGATTTCGTCCTTTAGATTATTTTATTAAATCTTTATCTTTATACGTTTTTTATTACGGCGACTAGTAGAAATCTTTTTTCTTTATAATATTAATATTTATAACTCTTTCGTCGTTTTATATTTGATTTATATATACGCCCTCCGTTTATAATTTAGATATAGATTTCCTCGGTTACCCTCTAACTCTTCGTAAGGAATTTAGGGTTATAAATAATATTATATTAATCTTAGTTAATAAATAAATTAATATAAAAAAAGTCCCTTCCCTTAATTATTATAGGTACGAGATAAATATTTCGCTCGATATTCGGTAATCCGTAGAACCGCCGATTACCTAATATTTTAGGGTTAAGAGTATATAATAAATATACTCTTTTTATTTTTATTATTTTATAAAACTTTTAGACCTACCCTAAATATCGATAATTAAAGATTTTTATAAAGGTATTTTATAAATAAGTAGGTTATTATTTTTAGTCTCTTTAACTTAAATTTTTTATTTTTATAATAATTTATACCTCGTTTATTAACCTTCCTTCTTATATAGTAATAGGGTTCGTTTCGACCGACTTTTATTTATATATTTATATATTATCTCTACGTTAATTATAATAGTATGACTTTATATTTAGTTTATAAATTATTATATTTTTATAAAGGTAGCTCGGATTAAAAAAGTCCTCCTTTAATATTTTCTAGTATATTAGATTTTTATAGATATAAACTAGGTAGTTATTAACCTAGTTATAATCTACCTCCCGTTTATTAATTTCGGTATTCGGTATCGTTAAGCCCTATATAGACGCCTTTATTTAATTCGCTTTAATAAATATAATTAGATCTTCGAGAAAACCCTTTAAGTTAAATATCTTCGCTATATTTAATATTATATATTAATACCGAGTATCGTATTTATAGATTTATTATAAAGTAATATCCTCGTTTACGTCCGTTTATTAATTTAATTTATTAAGGTATAAAAGAACCCCGGCCTTTATAATTTTCTTTTTTTCTTACCTTCTTTTTTAACTAGGTAGTATAAACTCTATCTTTTAATATTTTAATTTATTCTTTATAATAATAATTTTAATATAACGAGTATTATACTCTATTATTTACTCCTAATAATCGTTATATTTATTCGTTCGCTTATAATAATTTTTTAATAATATTAGATATATCCTCTTTATTATTTAAATACTATAAGAGTCCGGTGGACCGTATTATCTAATTATCGGTACTACGTAAATAAGGATATAAAATTTAGGGAAATTAAAATATAACTCGCCCGTTTTTTTATTAATCGGCCTATACTTCCTAAAGACTTTTTTTAGGAGATTAATTTTATTTAATATTATATCTATATACCTAAGCGTTTCTTCGTTATACGGACGATATTTTATAAATATAATAAAGTTAATAATCGCTCGTCCTATATATAATATTTCTAGTGCCTTTTCTAATAATAAAAGGGTAAATACGGGTATAATTATTTATAAAAATTATTTACTCTCCTCCCCCGTCTATTAACTAATTTTACTAAAGTTTAGGAAACGCTTTAAATTAATATATTTAGATACGACTCGAAATCGATTATTAAATAAAACTTTTATTTCTTCTTTTATTCTACCCTCCCTAATATATTAAGTTTATTAATTTAAAAGGTAATTTATTAACCCCTTTATTATTAAAGTATATAATATATTAAATATTTAGATCTCGAAAATATTAACCGCGAAATAACCCTCCGCGAAGCTACGGCGGTTATATACTATTATATCCGATAATTATTTAGGTATATCCTTATTATAGGTTCTTTAAACACGTAATTATTTTATATATTACTCCGGTATCCTTAAAGAATATAGGACTTTAGGGTATAATTATTAGGTCATAGTGCCTAGGGTATTTATAGTAAAATGAAAGTAAATATAAAGCCTTAGTGGGAAAATGATCTTTATATTTAAATAATAGAATTAATCTCTAAAGAGTTAGAGCGAGGGCTCCGAGCCTCCTATTTCTAAAGGGGCTCCGGAGTACCGGAAACTATAATATAATACTATAATATAAATAGCGTAACTACGCCGTATACTCCCTATATAGGATCTATATACTATATTTAGTAGCTATCATAAAGCTAGTTTTAGTATAGTATAATAATTACCTCCCCTTTTAGGGGTTTCGCCCTCGAAACTAGTAGGTATTAATTTAACGTTTCTATACTCCGACGAAAGAGTATAATATAGGAGAATCTAAATTAAATAGGGTGTACGCGTAACGCCTACGCTTCCTATTTAATTCTATTAATTCTCTTATCTTTATAGTAATAATATATTAAGAAAAACCTCTAAACTTAATAGGAAAAAGGGAGGGAAATAAATTATATCTTAAAGTTTAATAATACGTCGCGTATAGTTCGTAATCGGCGTAGTTATATAGTTATAGATTATATTAAGTATTTAATAAAAACCTTTAAACCTAAAGGGAAAAGTAAGGGAAAGAATACTATAATTACCGTCGAAAACTATAAGCCTTTACTACTAGTAGGGCTTTAGCGATATCGGCGGTAAAGTGAATTATTCTATTTTATTATTTAGGAAAAACTCTAGTTATAGGAGTGAATACGTACGGGTAACGGTCTTAGCGTAGGTACGAAGCCTTCGCCGACCTTTTAACTTTTCTTCTTCTATAATATCCTACTATCTTCTATATATATAAACTCCTATATACTACTATCGATAGCTATACTATATTTAGACTTTTATTAATTTATAATAATCTCGGCCGTATCTTTAAGCTCTTTCTTTAAGGTCGTAAATATTATATATATATTCCGTAGGTAAGGCTAAAGTTAATATATCGTAGTTTAAATAAATCTTTCTTTTCTTCTTTTAAATTCTTTCTTTAAATTTATAATTATTAAAATAAATAAATAATTTATTCTATTTTTAAATAAAGTATTTATTCATATTTTAAAAGAATTAATATTATCGTAATATTTATTTTATTTTTAATTTATTAGTTTTATATCTTACTTTATTAGCGATATATATATAACTAAATTACTTTAATACTTAATATATTAGTTTAATCTCTACGATATACGATATTAATAATAATATTTAAATATTTAATACGTCCCCGACCCTCGCTCCCTATAAAATAACTATCTACTTTACTTCTACCCCGCCTTTATTTATATTTTTATACCTCCGCTACTCTAAACGGATAAACCTAGATAACTACGTCCTATATAATAAGGTACTATATATAAAATATATTTATTACGTAAAGAATAAGTACTTATATAATCCTATATATCGTTTATATTCTAAAACCGAATTATATTAACGTATCTAAATTCCGTTTGAATTTTATACCTTTATGAATTTTCTTCTTAATTATTTAGAATATCGAGGCCCTAACGAGCGTCTTCGCGAGCGGGTCGCTAGGTATACGAAAGATATCGTAGCCTTCCTTCGGGAGATTAAGCCTAAAAGCGGCGACGTTAAAAGAGGGAAGGATATATTATAATTAATATCTCGGCTTACTACGAGCGTCGAGGGTATAAATAATACCTTTTATACTCTAGTAAATTAATATAGTTTAGATACGATTCGTTTATTAATAACTCTTTAGGGAGGGATTACTACCCGGGATACGAGTACGCCCTAAAGTAGGATTATATAATATTAATTTAACGATCTTCTCGAATCGACGGACGAAAATAAAACCGACGATAAAGACGAGGACGATACTCGTACGCGGCGTATACGAGACGCCTCCGAATACGACTCTTCTCCCGGCCTTAATCCCGCTACCGACTAATTTAATACGCCTATTATTAATAATCTCGATATTATCGATCTTATTCTATTCTCTAGCGGTATATAAAAAGTTATAATATCTAGTCGTAAAGCTCTTTTAGTTAAGGATAACGTAAAGCCTCGTCTTTAATACGGCGGTATAAAGGATATAAATCGTTATATCTTAAATAAATTAATATCTTCTCGCGAGGCTTTTAAAGAAGAAGTTAAAGATAAAGAAAAAGATCTTAATTTTAATTCTATTTTTACCCCTCGTTTTTTAATTCGAGTTCCTAGCCCTAGCTTTACTCGTAAATAATCGAGTTTTAATATTAAGAAAACTGGCCGCCCTAGACGTAAATATACCCGCGAGCGCCCCGTTAACCGTAAAGATACGTCTCGCTCGAAGTCGACTAGTAAGAAGTAACTAGTAGTAGTTAGTAATTAATAACGCTTCCTCTTCCTACTCTTTATTTTCTATATCTTTTTTATCTTCGTATTCTCTTCGAATACTTCTCGTAGTTCTAACGCGTTATTTAAAATATCTATATTAACTTATTTATTAAAGGTCTTTAGTTATCCTAGTTATTTTATAAAGTAAAGTACCTCGCCCTTTATCTTTTTCTTTTTTAGTATTTTTTTTACTTTTTATTCGTTCGTATTATTTATTAATTCTAGTAAAAGTATATTAAGGATCGAAACGTTACCCTACTATTAATAATACGGCTTTAGAAGCGATATATAGAAAATATTATAAATACGGTAGCTAGTTAGTAATCCTAGGCGGTATACTTATATTCCGACGGTATCTAAAATCTTAAATAATTTAATTACTTTATAAAAGAGCTTCTTATTTAGTTGTTTTTACGTTAAGTTTTTAGTTAATAATAATATAAGGTTATTTATATTAAATAATTTCGGTTTATACCTTCTATTATAACTACGCTTCTACGCTTTAACCGCGATAATCTATACTTTTATTAAGTACTCTCTTAAAGTATTTAATTTTTTAATTCTTTTTTATACCGACGGTACTTCTCCCCTATATATCTCGCCCTCGAGACGCGGTTTAAGAAAAGGATTATAACTATATATAACTATAAATAGTATCTATTTTATTATCGTATACTGCGTATTATAATATACTTATTCTATTATAAATAAGAGTACTACCTAGTTATTTTACTCGCTTAAATAGAAGATTCTTAAATAATATTCTAGGGTTTAGTTCTAGCGTTTTATCTAATTATCCGTCTACGGATAAAATACGGTATTTAGGCGCCTCTTAATTTTTATTAAATAGTATACCTTTAATTAAAATATATTTATAAAGATAAAACCTTTATTAAAAATAATCTTATTAGGAACTCTAAACTTTAGGATAATTTCTTCGAATATTAACTCTATTAACCCCGTAGAGTTAATTATTTTAGTAATTAAGATATATCGTAATATCTTTATATACTTATTTATAATTATAAAGACCGTATTATAAACGTATTTATATCGTTTATTTAGAGGTAAGCTAGTAATAAAATTTATTATAATTTCCTTCTACGGCCCCGTAGGATATAATAAGGAACTAATCTCGTTATAAGGGCGGTATCGATATACCTTAACCCGCTAGTATATATCGTACGTATTAATATATTCCCGTATATTAGCCTTAAGAGTACTCTAGAAATATTTTCTAGTAAATAACTCCGTTATTTTCTTAACGCTAAAATACCCTATTAATATATCGTTATAATATCGTTCTAATAGCTCTTCGCGGACTAATCCTTCTTTAAATATATAGATTTTATTATTATATCTAAAAATTAATATAGAATCTAAAGTCTATACTCCGGCGGAACGCTAGTAATCCGTTTATATAATTTCGGCGATTCTTATTTACGAGAAGGAATTATCCTTTTATAAAGCGCGAATTATTTTAATTATTAATAAGTTTTTAACGTTATAAGCCGTTTCGTAAAATACTATTAACTTAATAATAATACGTAGAATAAATAGTTTATAATTTATAGTTCTAGCGATAAGATTAAATAATTCCTTTATTATATCGTAATCGATTTAAATAAACGTCTCGTTTAAACTCCCTAGAATTTCCCGTCTAGGTATTAACTCCTTAGGCCTAAATAAATATATTACCGAAGGATATATCTTTTTTACGGTAAACCTTAAAAACCCTAGTAACGTAAATCTTACGCGTATTAAGTTTTATACGACGCCTACGGATATACTACCTAACGCCGGCGAAGTATTATCTACTTCTAGATCTTTTATATCTATAAACGTATCTTATATCGTAGCGAAAATAAGGCCTTAACTAGTACCTTCTAAATTTAATAGCTTTTATTATAATATAAATAATATATTATTTAAAAAGCTATTTTAATCTTTATAATTAAGACGATATAAAGGGTTATCGGTTAAATTATTCTTCTTAAAACGATACGAAATTAAGAAATTAAAAGATAAGAGTCTTATTACCCAGCGCGCCTAGCGATTATTTAATTACTTAACGTTTATAAAACCCCTTAGGTTATTATAATTAATTAAGACTTCTACTTTATATAAACTACCCTCGAGGTAATATCGTTATTATTTAAATATTATAACGATTACGAGGAGCTCCTTATTATAAGTCTCGTATCGAATTTCTAGACCCTATATCTTACGGGACTAGAAAGCGACGGGATATTATTCGCTATTATTTTATAACTACGTTAAAATCGTAGTTATAATAAAATTAAAAGTATTTATTTTAATCCGAATTTTTAATTCTAGATTAAAGTATACTAGAATAAATATATACGAGAATAAATCGCGAAGTAGATAAAACGCTTATTCTGCCTCTTTAAGCTATTTAAATAAACTAAATTTTTTATTATCTTAACTACCTTTTAATAAACCCGTTAATAAGCCTACTATCTATAAATAACGATAAATGAATCGACGATAAAAATTAATAAAGCCTAAAAATACTTATATATTATAAAAGGACTTTAGTTTTAACTAGGACTAAATCGTATTAATCCTACGTTCGTTTATCGAGATACCTTCGGTATTTATAATAAACCCTAGAAATTTAATTAATCGAGTAAAGAACTCGTATTTCTTAAGACTCGCGAATAAGGAATATTTTCGTAGGCGTTCGAGTATTTATCGTATATAATTAATATACTCCTCTTTTAAATTTAAATAAATTAAGATATTATCTAGATAAACGATATAAAATATATTTATTAAGCCCGTTAACGATTTATTAATATAAGTTTAAAAAGTAGTAGGTATATTCGTTAAATTAAATAATATTACTATATATTCGAAAAGATTATACCGCGTACGAAACGTTATCTTCTATTTATCGCCTTCCTTAATTCTTATTCGATAATAAATATCTTTTAAATTAAGTTTCGTAAATTATATAACGTTATTTAAGCGGTCTAGCGTCTTATTAATTAAGGGTAATAAATAACGATTCTTAATAGTAATCTTATTAAGACCTCGGTAATCGATATATAATCGTAGTTTATTATTCTTCTTTAGAATAAAAAGGATAGGAGCCCCGGCGGGGTTTACGGAGTATTTAATTTAACCCTTCGTTAGGGCGTCGTCTAGGTATCTCCTTAACTTTATTAATTCTAGGTTCGATAAATTATAAAGAGGCCCGTATAACGGGTTACCCTCTATATTAATTATATAATCGCCGCCTTTATACGACGGTAATCGACCTACTTCTTTATCTAAAAAGATATCGTTAAAATCTATAAGTTTATTAGGAAGCGTAGGCGGTACGATAGCGGAACTATTAGAAGATATTATATTAACGGTAGTATCGCCTTTCCTAGCCTCGTTTTTATTAATAGGATCTTAATTAAAGGGACTAGCCTTAGTATAAATTAATATATATATAACTAGCTACGTTTTTAATAATTTCGTAAAATCCTTAAGTAATTCTAATATATACGTATTTAGCGCGATACCGAACCGCTAGGTACGTATATTATAGTCGGTTTAAATCTTTTCCTTTTCTATAACCGGTATATTTATAATAATAGGCGAGCCTTTTTTATTAATAAAGTAAAAGGTATTATTATACTCTTTAGTTTATCCCTATAAGTCGGTTAGCCGGTAGACGATATTATAAATACTATAATAATAAATAGATTACCCGCTTATCTATTTAGGAGTCGGTAACGACTCGCTCTTAAAACGCTCTAGGTTATACTATTATATAAATATCTCGTTAATAATATTTATCTCCGCTCCTAGATCTTTATCCATTTTAATACGAATAATTTTTATATCGATATTAATTAAGTTCGTAATAACTTCGTTATCGATATTTATACTCGGTCGGGTTCTTATTTCTCTTTATTCCCTCGGGATAAAAACTTCCCTAAAGGTTTATTATTTTTTAACTCGGCGGTATAATCGCCGATATAGTTAATAATCTTTATTTTCTTCTCCGGATATTTATTAAAATAGTAGCCGAGTTTATAATAATTAAAGTATTTAATATCCTTAAGATTCTTATCGCTCGCGTAAATCGTATACGTTTTATTTATATTTCTACGACTACCCCTATTAAAACCTTATCCCCTTATATTAAATTTATCTTTATTATCTCCGCTCTTTAACCCCTTCTTATACCTCTTCCGAGGTCTTAATTAATTATCTTAATTATTATCTTATATCTTAAAGTCTCGATTAAGATTACGTTCGTAACGCGCCGTAAACGATATAAATTCGGTTCGTTTAATAGGAATATTTTAGGCCCGGTTAACTTCTTTTAAAATATTAGGTCTTAAACGGGTTATTAAATAAATTATTTATTACTCTTTATTATAGGGAGGTAATTCGGTTTCTAGGGTATTAAGGTAAATATCGAAATCTCGTACCGATTAATTATTCCTCTAACGTATATATTAATACTTAAGATTCGTATTTATAACTTAATTTAAAGGGTCCTCGATTATATTAAATAAATAGTCCGTAAAGAATTTCTACGTTAATATATCTACTAGATAAAGTTCCTTATATTTATTTTATAACTTCTTAATTTACCCCTTTAAATAAGGTATCGTATATAAAATCTTCTTTTTATTTATTTAAAAGTTTACGGGTATTAAATAAAACGCGGTCTCCGCGTCGTAGATTTATTCTCGATAATTTTACGGATTCTTCGTATAAAAATCCCGTAGTTTCGATAATTATAAATTACCTTAATTTATATTAAGACCGATTTAACTACGACCTACCGTCGGGCCGCTTTCGTCTTTTATATTTAGTTTTTAAGAATTATCTTCGATTTCCTTATCTCCTTTACCTACGATAATATATCGTAAATTTTTAATATTCTTCTAAATTATAATAATAGAGGCTTCTTTCTCGAGGGCTTTCTATTTATATTTTAATTCTATAAGTCGTTAATCTACCGTAAGATTAATATTCTTTAATAAATCTCCCGTATTTTCGTTTAGAGTATTAATCCCGTATATCTCGCCTTCAGGACGATTATTTTTAAAGAGATCTTTTATATTTCTAACGGATTATTACCTAAAAAGGTTAAGAGAGATTAAAACTATTAGGTTATAATACCTAAGGTATTTATAATAATATAAAAGTAAGTATAAAGCCTTAATAGGAAAACAATCTTTATATTTAAATAATAGAATTAATTTTTAAAGAGTTAGAGTAAGGGCTCTAAGCCTCCTATTTCTAAGGGGGCTCCGGAGTACCGGAAACTATAATATAATACTATAATATAAATGGCGTAACTACGCCGTATACTCCCTATATAGGATTTATATATTATATTTAGTAGCTACTATAAAGCTAGTCTTAGTATAATATAATAATAATCGCTCGCGTTTATTCAATAGTATTAAATATACCGGATAATATTTATTACTCTTAATAAAAGTAATTAAAACTTATTCTTTATAATCGCTAGGTATAGAAATTAAGATCGGATAATATTATTAAATTAATCCGTCCGTATATATAATATAAATCCCTTTCCGAGCGTACTCCTTAAATATTTTAAAATCACGCGGTTAATATAGATAAATATTAATTATAATTATAATTAATTTACCCTCTACTATAAGTCTTAAAATATAATAATATATTTCGGCTTTCGCTTTATTATAGATTATTAGTATTAAGCTAAATAATATTATTTCTAGCCGAGTCTCTACTCGTTATATACTCCGTTTAAGATTATTAATAGTAATATAAACCGGCTAGGCCTACTAGTCTTCGTAGATTTGAGATAAATAAATTTTATCCGATCCTATTATTACCGGTACGACGGTCGAGTTATTAAATAGTTTATTCTATATCTCCTACTACTAGCCGGTTATATATATTTTATTAATAATAAAATCTATATTAAGATTTCGTTAACGTATTAATATATAATTAAAGTTTGAATTAAATAGTATATATTCTAGTAACGCTTTTATAGTGGATATTATATCGAAGTAAAGAATAGAATATATTTTAGGCTCGTTACTAGACTTATTTATATAAATCTAGAAAATTTACCGGACCTAGTCCCTATTAGTATTATTATATTTTATATTAAATAATTTGGCTTTTAATAGTAGGGCGCTATCGAAGTTATAATATTTATAGAAGGGTCTTAATCGACGGTCTTTAAAGAATTTATCTATAAAACCGTTAAAGAGTCGCGCGATATATATTTATTTAGTTATTATATAGTCTACTTTTAATCCGAAGGGATCGTAATTTATACCCGATTCGGATAATTACTCGGATAGAGATTTTAAGTTTAATATATTTTTTCTTATTATTAACCTCCCCGTACCTCGCTCCGGTAAATATTATTCTACCGATATAATTATTAAAGATAATATTATATTAATACCGCCCGAAGTCGTTATAGAGGTTATTTATTCCGCTATTTAAATTAATACGTCCCGAGGATAATATATTTTATAGTCCTCCGCGTTTTAAAATACTTATTCTATAATATCGTTATTTATATAATTATTTAATACGTATCGTTTTTTTAAAAAATACTTATATCTTTAACTTAAAAGCGACTCTTATTATTAATATTATCTTTATTCTTTTTATTTATATAAGTTAGGGGCTTTATAGAATTTTTATAAAAATATATCTATTTCCTACGCGTTTAATTAAGGTTATTAAATCGGCCTTTATATTATAATAAATACCTAGAAAAACCGTTACTACTAAGATATTACTTTTTATAGTATCGATACTATCGATTTATTCGTCCTAATAATAATATAATTTAAATTCCCTTTTTCTAATAAACTTATCGATAAAGTAAAATATCGATTAATTTAAAGTCCTTATATAATTAGGATCTAGGTAATTCTAGTACTATTTATTAATCGTCCGAGATATATACGAACTACGTAGTATATTAGGCTATTCGTATATTAGGTATATTAGACTTCGAAGGTAGGATTTAATCTTTAGAATATCGAGGAAATCTTATAAGATTTTAGAGATAAATTCTTAATACTAAATATAATAATAAACTAGTATAACCGTAGTAATAAAATATTAATATTATAAAAATATTATCTAGTTTAATATATAAAAGAGTATAAAAAGAAATCGTATATATTATTTTATTTATTTAAACGAGAAAGAGGCTAGATTAAATCTATATATTAAATATTAAAATTAGGGAAGGGGATCTTTCTAAAAGTTTATATATATTAATTAATAAATATACGAGAGTTATTTTTTAATATTAAATTTATAAAGGCCTTTACGTTATCCTTTTACCCCTTTATCGGATCTTTTATAAAATATATTTACCGCTAAAACGGGATAATTACTCGTTAGTATAAAGATTCCTCCGTTTAATAAAAATATAATATACTAGCTTATTATATCCCTAGCGATTATACTTAATAATTATAATATTCTCGATTATAAATAAATTCTACCGCTTCTAATCTAAAGTATAATATAATATTAATTAAGAAATAATTATAGCCTAAGTTTACTACTATATTTAATAGTAGTTATAAACTATTAATAGTACTAGAGTATAGACCTATATAAGTATTCCGATAATATAGTATTTAGTTAGAAGTAAACGGTCTTTCGTATTATTTATTTTATTTATTTCTCCCGTTATATCTCCCTTTATAGTATATTAAATATAGTTTTAACCGACTCGGACGTTTTTTATTATCCGGCTACTTTTAAAATTTAAGAATTTATAGAAATAAAAGTATTAACTCTTAATAATAATCCTATAATAGTCTAAATATAATAATAACTTTATTAATTACCCGATCGAATATAATTCCGCTCTAATAAATATTTAGTTATATATACTATTAATTCGTACTTAATACGCGAATTTAATATTATTTTAATATTCGTTTCTAGTTATTATTATTTTATTATTCCTTACCCTCTTTACTTTTATTTAAACCTAGGATCTTCTACTCTATTATATTCTAGCGTTATAATAAGTAAGATTTTATAAATATTAGTATTAAGTTTCGACGAGTTTAATATTATTGTTTTAGCGCTACTAGCTATAAAATAAATATCGTATTTATTTATTTTATTTATCGAAAGTCGATTTATACCCTTTATTTATCCTTTCGCCCCCTTTATTTATTAATTATATTTTATTATCTTTATTTATTAACTATACTTGACCCTCTTTATTTTAATTCTTATTAATAATATTTATTTTAATTTTATTTTCTAACGTAGATAGGTTACCTACTATAGTATTATCGAATCCTAATTTCTATATTAATATCGGTTTAAATAATCTCCGATAGAATATTAAGAATATCGAGCTCGGTTTATAATATATACCGAAACTCTTCGCCGTAGTTAAAATAAAGTTAGAGAGGAGAATATAAAATATAGGAATATTAGGTAAAACCTTCCGTAATAATAATATTAAAATTACTCGTCGTTAAATTATCGATATCATTATCATTAATTTTAATTTATTTAATTATTCTCTCTTATTTTTAAATAAAGAGATATAATAGTTTTTATATTTAATTAACGAAAATATTATTAAAACTATAAGCCGTTAACTTAAATAAGAATCCGAGGAGTCGTATAAATCTTTATATTCTAAAGTTAAGAGGACCGAAGACGATTACTCCGAAGGTAAATTTTATATAAGAAATTATATTTTACCCCCTTAAATATTTAGAGATCTTATAATAATTCTCTTTAAAGTTTTATATAGCCGTAATAATTAAATCCGATTTATTCGATTTAATATTATCTTAAAAGATAATATAAAGAATAATAATAAACCGGTATAATTCCGGGTTAGTTATATTAAATTAATCGATATCTTAATAATAAAGCGCTTTTAGGATAAATAAGATAATTTATATTAAAATAAACTCTAGTATTCTACTCCTAGCGAATATATAGATATTAATTATAACGAGGACCTATAGGATATACTAGTTAATATATAGTAAAGCGGAAGTTTTAAATAACCCCTTTATATTATATATAGACCTCTCCGTTAATTAAGTTATTTTATATAATAATCGAGATACTAGTTAATAGAAATACTAGTATTAATAGAAGGTACCGAGTCCATAATCGGTTAATATATTTAAGAATATTATAATCCTCTCCCGCGAAGAGAAAAGGCTTAGTTAAAGAGGTTTTCCGTTTTTATTAAATATTTAAAGAAGTCTTTTATACTATCTTTTACCGTCTAATAATTTTATTAAACGAATCCGCCCCCGTTTTCTCCTATTAAGCGAATTATAACCTTTATCGATATATTATCCGACGATAATAAGGAGGAAGAAGAGGCGCCGAAGGGTTTAATTATTAATTAATTATATTAAACAAGGGACCCGTCCTTATATAATATTAATATAGGGAAAATAACCTCGGCGAGGGTCGTCGAGATAAATATAATATTTATAAATATAAATAAACGGGAAACTTTATAAGTTCTTTACTCTTTATTTTTCGATTTATTTATAACTTATTTACTCCGTAGTTTTATTATAATTAATAAAGAGGACCGACCCTAATAGGATAATAAAATATAGATATTTATAAAATAACTATTCTAGCTAAAACCCGGTAATAAATCTATTTATAATATATATACTATACGAGGGTTAAAGTCGTAGAAAATAATAGATAATAAGATAGTACCTCCTAAACTATATATTTATTAATTCTACGATATTATTTAGAGAAGGCGGCGGGCTAGCTATTATAAAGGAGCTATTAATAATAATAATTTAGGATTTAATAAAATTCGTTCTTAACTCTAGGTCTCTTCTAATAATATTATTAAATCGGACCGTATTAATATCCGATTTAATTTAGATATTTAATATTTTCTTTAGCTTTATTACCGAATATTAATTTAATTTATATTATTATTACTCTAATATTTAGAAGAAATTTCGGGATCTCGAAAAATTTAAAAAATCCGTTTATTATAGTAAATATCTCCCTCTATACGAGTTATAATCGTAAATCGATAATAATATTTATCCTTTTACGGGTCTACTAGATATCCGTTACTCTTATATATATAAATATAAGGATACTATTATTTATCTTATATAAGATATTACCCTAATTGTTATTTTAACGAAGGTAGTAAGGAATTAACTAAAGGAATAAACTAAATAAATTAATATAGACGATAAGGGTTTAAGACTTTAATACTTCTATATTTAAACTAAAAAAAAGTATTTTAATATTAATACTTAGCGATTTACTCCCGAAAATACTAAATTATTATATTATAAATTAGATAAAACCGTAAAGTTTAGTTAAGAAAAAATCCTATTTATATATAACCCCGCTTTATATAATATATAGGTTAAGAAGATTTTAAATCGACTAGATACTAGCCTTAAATATAATTTCTATATAGGATAAATCTTTATAAACGAATTTCATAAAGTAAAGACTAAAACGGGTACCGCCGCTAGATTTATTTAAAAAATAAAATAAGATATTAAAGAGCGGGTTCGAAAGAAATTCCTTAAAGGTAATTTTAAATAAACCGAACTAAATAAAATATATAAATATAAATATTAATAAAGTTTACCTTTTATATAGGGCTTTTTAATAATTTTATAAATTTATATTTTAAAGAACTATACGATTATAATCGGGTTAATTAAATAACCGTAGTAATTTTAAAATTCGTCCACCGAGTATATAATATTTTATAAAGTCGAGGAAATCGGTTAAAGGATAATAAACCTACTTATTTATATATACCTAGATAAAGATATAAAAAAGGCGGTTATAAATAAAATAAAGATAATTCTTAATTCTATCGAAATTAAACGAATACTTTTTATTAAGAATTTCGAGGGTACAGCCGAGTTTATTAAGCTTCCCCTTTATAAAATAAAATAAATCTACTACTTTATTACAGATATTTAACAAGAAGAATTTTATAAAAAAGAGTTACGAATTAATAAAGAGATATAAAAAGAGTATTAAAAACTTATAATAACTATTAGAGCGGCGGGTAAAGAAATATTTATAACGATTATTAATAATTATTTTAGAAAGGCCTATAAACTTCGCGCCGCGGGAGTAATACTAAACTTTCTAGTATTTACTCGAATTAAAAACCTAGTATTAATAGATAAGGAGCTCTCCGTAGATTTTAAATATAATAATAATAAACCCTATATAGAGTTCCTAGAGTTAGAGGGGAAATAGAAGGACTAGAATAAATATTTATAAAATAATATTTACGCCTATTATCTCGACTACTTTATTAAAGATACGCCTAAGTTATTAATATTAAAAAAACTAATTAATCTACTCGGCTAGGATATTTACGGTAGGTTAAAGAGGCTAGTTATCTTTATTAATTTACACGTCGTTATCTACGTTATATTATATATAAGTTTAGACCTATCGGATAATATTTAATATAAAACTCGTATTAATATTTATATAATAATTAGAGAAGTACTACCCCGGCGAGTCTTTATAGTATAGTTTATCCGTAGATTAAATTAAACGGGATAAAGAATATATCTAGTTATTTATAAAAAGAGATAAAATTCGTTTTCTTTTATTTATTAAATATATCTTTAGGACTAGGGTAATTCTAATTTATATTTTCCGTAATATTAATCTCGATATAGATTAAATATAATTCTTCGATATTTAATATAACGGGCGGATTACGCGCTTATCTTAAAAGAATAAAAAGATATATAATTATTATTTTATTTTAAATAATAAGAATTATTTAGATTAAATAATATTAAATAAATAAATAAAGGATAATAAAACGAGGAAATAGGCTTATTTAATAATAAGAAAAGCGATAAGAAAATCCGACTAATACTAATAATCGGATAAAGAGGTATTACTACGGGGGCTTTTTTTTATTATCGGCGAGTTAAATACTTTATATAACTCTTCTCTAAACTATAAATAAAGGTTCTTTATCGCTCTTTTATAATTATAGACTTAACGAGCTTTACCTAGGTCCAAATTAAAATAAATAATATAATTAATAATAATATTATTTTATTTATATTACTTTAACTAGATACTCTAGCCTATACCGATTAATATTCGGTAAAGATATTATCCCTATAATACCTCCGTTATTTAATATAATACTAAATCTCTAGATAGAGCGTTTATACCGTATATTACCCTAGTATACTAAATAGTAGACTATTCTAGTATAATTAATATCTTAATACTCTTTTAATAACGAGGTTTAAATCGATAAGATATAAAGTAATACTATATTTATATTTATTATCGGTAAAGAGCTTTTATTAATAATCTTTACTAAATAGCTAGTAGATATAATAAATATTTACTAGTATTTTTTCGTACTTTCTATAAACTAAAGATACCTATCCGAGTCGGACGAGTCGATAATATATTAATTATTATTTAGTTATCCGAGTCGGATATAGTTTAATATCCGACTCGATATTCGTTAACTACGCTTATATTAATATTATTTAATAGGTTTAGTAGAGTATTTAAAATAGTATCTACCTAGATAGTATTATTATTTCCTATATATTAACGTTAATATCCTTATTTATAATATCCTCTTTATCGTTATTAATATCCCTATTAATACTTAATAACCTATATTTTTATTTATATTATAGAAGATCTTTACGACCCCGTTATTATTACCTCCTCTTTACCCTCTTTACCTTTTATTAAATTTTATACTAACGTTAATATTAGGAATTAAACGGTCTCGATTATTTCGCGTAGCCTTATAATTAAATAATTATACTATAAAGAAATATAAATAATATTAAAGAAAGAGATAGAATAAAGATATATTATAAGTACGTCTTTAAAAAGCCTCGAGAACTAGGTTAAACTTAATAAAGTATTAAAATAATTAGATAAAACTTTTTTTTTTATTTTTATATCTAAAATACTTTAACTCTAGCTTAAGAGTTATAAATTAGAGATAACTAAAAAGATTAATAATATATATAATTATTATTATAACCGTAGACGGTATATTATATTATCTTTCTCTATTGATAGTTTTTTTTATATAGCGCGCCTCTTTACTTTTAGCGAAATAGGCTTCTATATATAATCGATTTAAATAATAATTAATATATTTTTTTTCGCGTTTAAACTCCTAAAGGAGAAGAAGCCTCTAATAAATATTATATTAAATAAAATCGAATTTAAGATATTTAAAAAGGTCCTCCGCGAAAATAAGGTCTATAATAACTCTATTAATAAAATTATATATTATATCGGCGATAATAATATCGAAGTTAATTATACTCGTAAATTTAAAGCGGCTATATTATAAATATATAAAAAGGCGAAAATCTTATTTTATTTATTATTAAGGTATATATATAAAGTATATAATACTTTATTTTAGATATTAAACCCGCGTAGGTTAATTCTAATATAATAAATCGGCGTATTTCTATAAAATATTAAATATTAAGTATATTATATATTTAAAGTTAATATTTATCTTATTTAATATATATTAATTAGTTACGCCTCCTTATTTACCCTTCTAAATTAAACCGTTAGTCGCGTTATTATCTTTACTAGTAAATCGTACTTTAATTATATATCTAGCTCGGTTTAACTAGTTATTATATAATAAATATAAATTATAATCCGCGCTCGTTATTATTTTAAAAAGATAAGAAGGGGGTTTTTTTTATAAATAACGAGATATTAATTATATTACCGCTATATTTAATAGTTATAAATTAAATAGCGTATCTAGTTTTATTCGATTATACTTCGGCCGATACTCTAGCCCGAATTATAACGAATTTTAATTTAGAAAATTATCGATATTTATTCTAGGTACTCGAGTTAATTTATATTTTTATAATTTATTAATTATATCTTATCTTCTTTATTTATAAATTATATTTTATACTTCTTACTTCCTAACCCTCTTTAATTTTATTTTAATTAATTATATCTCCTTTAATCTCGCTCTCTACTATAAATAAATTATTTATTATAATATTAACGGATCTTTATTTTTATATTAAAATCGGTATAAATAATCTCTAATAGAATTTTAGAAACGTCGAGCTCGGTTTATATTATATACCGAATCTTTTCCTAGTAGTTAAAGTAGAACTAAAGAAAAAGAATATAAAAGATATATATCTAGGGTAAAAATCTATATAATATTAAAATTAACTTTACTCTTCGTTAAATTATTAATAATATTATTATTAATTTTAATTTATTTAATCGTATTCCCGTATTTAGAAATAAAATAATATAGTAATTTATATACCTACCTAATAAAATAGCGATTAAATCTATAACTCGTTAAGGCCTTAAACGAAAATTTAAAGAATTATTTAAATCCTTATATTCTAAAGCTTAAAGGACCGAAGATAATTATTTAAAAAATAAATTTTATATAGGAAGTCGCCCCTCGCCCCCTTAAATATTTATAAATCTTAAATCGATTCTCCTTAAAATCTCGTATAGCCGTGATAATTAAATTAAATAAATTCGGCTTAACGTTACCGTAAAAAATAATATTAAAAATAATAATAAAGTAGTATAATTCCGGCTTAATTATAATAAAATAATTTATATCTTAATATCGAAGCGCTTCTAGGATAAATATAATATTCTACGTTATAATAAACTCTAGTATTCTATTTATAACGAATATATAAATATCGAATATAACGAGGGCCTATAGGATATACTAGTTAATATATATTAATATAATAATCTTTAATACCCCCTTTATATCGTATATAGGCCTCTCCGTTAATTAAATTATTTTATTTAATAATTAAGGTACTAGTTAATAAAATTATTAATATCAATAAAAGATACTAGGATAACGATCGGCTATTATATTATAAAAACCTATACTCTTCTCGCGCGAAGAGAAAACGTTTAAACTAAGAATATTTATACCTTTTTATTAAAAATTTAAAAAAGCTTTTTATACTACCTCCTACCGTCTAAAAATATTATTTATTAAATCCGTTTTTACTTTTTCTCATTAAACGATTTTAAATCTTTATCGAGATACCTTTCGGGCTATAAATTAAACGATAAGAAGGAGGAAAAGACGACGTAAAATTTAATTATTAATAAACTATATTAGATTAAGGACTCGTCCTTATATAATATTAATATAAGGAAAATAACTACGGCGAGGGTCGTAGATATAAATATAATATTAATAAATTAAAACGAGCGAGAAACTCGGTAAATTCTTTACTCTTTATTTTTCGATTCGATTATAACTTATCTACTTTATAGCTTTATTATAATTAACGAAGAGGACCGGCCTTAATAAGAGGATATAATATAAATATTTATAAATAAACTATTCTAACTAAAAAGCGATAATAAATTTATAAATAAATAAATATATTATATAATTATTAAAGCCGTAAAAAAGGGTAGATAATAAAATACTAGCCTTTAAATTAAATATTTATTAATTATATAATATTTTTAGAGAAGGCGGCGGGCTTCCCGTTACGGAGGGGCTATTAATAATAATAATATAAATTTTAATAAGATTCGTACTTAGCTTTAGGTCTTTTCTAATATTATTATTAATTTAAATAATATTAATATCCGAGTCGATTTAAATACTTATAATTTTTAACTCCCGTATTCTCGAATATTAGAATACGGTATATAAATATAATTCTCTCTTTATTAAAGAGTTTAAGACTTTTAAGGATTTTAAAGACTCCCTTTATTATAATAAATACCCTTTATATAAAATAAAATTATAAATAAACTAAAAGATCCGTCTTTCTACGGATTTATTAACCTTCGATTACTTTAATATATATAAAGATAAAGACGCTTTTCTTCTTGCTAAAATAAATATTATCTTTATTATTATCTAGGTAAAGATTATAAGTAATTAATTAAAATAATAAATTAAATAAATCGATACGAATATTAAGACTCTAAAATTTAGATACTTCTATATTTATTCTAGTAAAATATATTACTATATTATTAATAAGCGATTTATTTATATAAATATAAAGTTATTATATTATAGCTCTAATAAAGTATAAAGCTCGGCGAGGAGAGTATAATAATTATTTATAACTTTTATTTATACGAGATATAAATTAAAAAAATTATATAACGAGGGTATTAACCTTAAATATAATTTCCGTATAAAATATATCTTTATAAATAAGTTTCATAAGATTAAAACTAAGGAGGGTAAAGTTACCGAATTTATTTAAAAGATTAAATAAAAGATTAAAAAGCGGGTTTTAAAAATATTACCGAAGGGTAGTTTTAAGAAATCCGAATTATATTAAAGATATAAATTAATATACCGTTAAGGTTTACCTTTTATATAAGGCTTTTTTATAACTTTATAGACTCGTACTTTAAAGAAATATATAACTATAATCGGGTTAATTAAATAATTATAATAATATTAAGATTCGTTTATTAAATATATAGTATTTCTTAAAGTTAAGGATATTAGTTAAAGAATAACGAACCTATTTATTTATATATACCTAGATAAAGATATAGAAAAGGCGGTTATAAATAAAATAAAAGTAAATCTTAATTCTATCGAAATCGAACGAATATCTTTCATTAAGATTTTCGAGGGTATAATCGAGTTTATTAAACTTCCTCGTTATTAAATAAGATAAATCCGTTATTTAATTACAAATACTCGATAAAAAGAACGTTATTAAAAGTAGTCGCGAATTTATAAAAAAGTATAAAACGAGTATCGCGAAATTATATTAATTATTAGAGAGGCTAGTAAACTACCGTTTATATCGATAATTAATAATTACTTTAATAAAGTTTATAAGCTTTATATAACTAGTATTATATTAAACCTTCTAGTATATACTCGAATCTACGGCTTAATAATAATAGATAACGAGCTCTCCGTAAATTCTCGGTATAATAATAATAAAGATTATATAATATTCTTTAAATTAAAGGGAAATATATAAAGTAAAATAAATATTTAAAAGATAATATTTATATTTATTATCTCGATAAATTTATTAGCGCCGAGTTATAAATTATAAAGTCGTAGGTATATATAAAGTTATAATCTATAAATAAATACCGGCCTTAATTTACTCGAGATTTTATCTTTAATAATCGACTCGTTACCTCGCCGCTACGCTAAAGCTTTAAGGGTATAGGTCAATACTTTAATTATATATCCCCTTCGGCCTTAATTAAAATTTATAATAATATTTATATAAGGGTTAGAGAAATACTACCGCGGCGAGTCTTTATAATATAATTTATCCGTATATTAAGTTAAATAAGACGAAGATTATATCTAGTTATTTATAAAAGAGAATAAGATCGCTTTCTTTTATTTATTAAATATATTCTTAAGATTAAAGTAACTTTAACTCGTATTTTTTATAATATTAATCTCGATATAAACTAGATATAATCCTTCGATATCTAGTAAAACGGGCGGGTTACGCGCTTATTTTAAAAGAATAAAAAAACGTATAATTATTATTTTATTCTAGACGATAAAATTATTTAGATTAGAAACTATAAACTAAATTTATCCTTCCTAAAATTAATACCTTCCTCTAATAGACCTTAAGTTATAAACCGAGTAATTTATAATTTATAAATTTAATATTTATTTCTTTTATAAAGTTTATAACTCCGCCTCTTATATTTAATATAAATATAATATTATAGGCCGATAACGACTACCGATAACTAGATAAAATAATAGATTAAAAGGAGCGATATAAATTAAAGATTTTTATATCGTATTTACTTCTATATTTATTTAATATATAAGGTACCCTAATATTAATATATAATAATTACCTTAAGAATATATATTATATATAATACTAAATTAATATAAAGGCTAAATTCGGTCTAGATATTAATTTAGGTAATATAGTTTCTATAATTTAATACCCGTTATTAATAATTATTTCTAGAATACCTACGTTCTTTTATCGTATATTTAACTATTATATTTAGTAATTATTTATAGTTTACTAGCCGGGTATACTAGATATTAATTCTTTTAAATATAGGCGGTATATAATATTATAATTATTAATAACGTAGAGGTCGGTAGAGGAATAAATAATTATATCCTTTATAACCTCGTCTTCGCTAGTAAATAACTCTCGGTAGAAGATATTATAATATAACGAATATAATTTATTTATAGCTTTTATAGTATATATAGTATCCGACTTAAATATTATATTAGGTAAAAAAATAGTCCGAGTAAAACCCGAAAAGAAAACGTATTATTCGGTTAATATTAAATTATAAATATTTTATTCTCTTTAGCTTCTACCTTATTTATATTATATTATACTTTATTAAAAGTATAGAATACTAAGTACCTTATTATCTAAATATAAATCCTTTATAAACGCTTTTATATATATTAATTTATTTTTCTAGTAATATAATTATATCTTAAATTAAAAGGAATAAAAGAGAAATAGCGGGTATAATCGAAAAAAGATTTCTTTAGACTATTTATTCTTATATATATTTAATATTATTATATTTTAGTTTTTAGATTTATTATAATAACTACCCCGATACTACCTTTATTTATTATTATATTTATATTAATAAATTACGAGGATCGGATTTAGTTAATACCTCGCGCCGTTTATTTTAACTTAGATTCTTTTTCTTTAAATTATTAAAATACTCCCGGCGTCGTATAAAGTAGTAATCCGTTAATTTATAATATATTCGCTAGTAAAGGTTCTCTTTATATAAATAATTATAAATAAAATAAAGATTCTAACTATTATTAAATAATACGAAGATATAATTTAATCGTTAAGTTTAATAATGTAATTTTATATCCTATCGATATAACTCGAAAGCCGGCGGTATAATATATATTATTAATATATTATACCGTATATAAAGGGTCCGTTACCGGATATAATTATTAATATTCGTTTTAATAGGTAGTATTTAAAATATAATTTAAATTAATCCCCTTAATAGGCCTAACGTATATTCGTCGAGGTAATAAAAGAGAAGAGGACTTTAATAACTAGGGAGACGTAGATAAGAATAATTTAAAGATACTATATTATAAATAAATTATTTTACGATATAAAGAAGAGATAGGAGGAGTTAAAGATATAATAATTCGATTCGGATAAAATTTCGAGTCTAGTATCGACGAGACCCTAACTAATTTAATAAATTTTTATTTAATTTAATTAAGGATCTCTAAACTAAACTAATAAAGATAATTAAAATAATATAATAATAATATATTAAAAAAAAATTATTTGTTTTTAAAATTTTCGCCCTTTTTTTATCCCGGATTCTAAATAATCCTTTTATTAATTTTTATATATTATTACTAAATAATAACTTTACGTTATAGATTTCTAATAGAGTCGATTCGATATAGTAGATAAATAACGGGTAAATTTTAATATTAACGAAAGATTAAAAATCGAAAACTATTATAAAAATTACTATAGCGAAGAAGTAAACTATAAAGGAGGCGAAGAAATAAAAAATATATTTAAATATATAATTAAATAAAATAATTATTAATATAATAATATATTAAATCCCTTTAAAGAGACTATAACGAAAATATATAAAATAATAGCGACGAAGGAGGTAATATAAAAGAGTAAAGAAAACGCGTAAAGAAAAGTAACTATAATTTCGAGGATATTATCGATATATTCGTAGATAACTAGGTAGTCCTTTTTAAAATAATAATTAATACCGATATCGACGAGTATTTTTCTCTCGATAATTTTAGCCCTAAAAAGGACCGTTTATTTATAATTATTACTAAAGTATATCTTCTTAATTATACGAAATATATATAGTTAATAACTTTTATATAGGAAACGAAATAAATAGGCTATCGAAATAAAAGTTATATTATAATCGTAAATTATATTAACTCCCTTTTATAAATAGGAGTTAATATTATATTTAATAGGAGTAATCTCGGTTATTATTACTAAATATTTACGACTTTAATAACTAGTTATAACCTCGGAAAAAAGGTATAAATCGTCGACCTTTATTAAATATATATCGGGTATATTAATATACGGAGAATAAATTCCGATTATAAAAGAAACCCTTTAAAAAAACTTCGACGCGAAAAAGTATTCCTTAAATTCGGTAAACGATATAATAAGGACGTATTATATTTAAATATAACTAATATATTTAATAATATAATAACGAAGTAGCTAAATATTATTAGATAAAAATTACTTTTTCTAAATTAAAAGGCGACCGGTATAGGTATCCGAATAAAAAATAACTACCGAGATTAGGCCTATGACCGAATATAAATAAAAATTAACGAAGGGGCTGAACCTTAAGAAAGAAGATATATTATCGGTAAATTTCTCTTAAATAATTAATCCGATAGTAATTAATCTTTATAGGTTATATAAGGCGAGTAACGGCGGTAAAGAAATAATAAACCGCGTTTATAATATAGGCGGTAATAATAAGGTAAAATAAAATAAATATTATTATCCTCTCTTAATCGTTATATTTTAAAGTTTAAATATATTATATTTAAACGTCCGCCCCCTTTATATCTTATACCTATAATTATATCCGATATTAAATATAAAGATAAAAGTAATAAAAGTACTATATAGACTTTAATTTCGACCCTTTAAAATAAGAAATATCGTCGTTATAAAATAAAATATAAAAGTTTTAAGATTTATTAATATATTATAAATACTACTACGCCTATATTTCTTTTAAAGATTATAAATAATAACGACGTTAATAGCCTAACGCCGTAGCCGGAATATTATTATATGAAAGTAAATAACTTTATAATTAGGATATAAAAGGAATAGAAAACTTTATTTCGATATATATAAAGGTTATAGGTTCTAGGTTAGTTATATAATTTAGGCGATATCCCTACTTTTAAAGAAATATAAAAGATTATAATCTCTACTTTTATATACTACCTATTATATATTAAGTAATAATTAATAATAATATAACTCCTAGATAATTTAACTAACTTTAGAAATTAAATAATAAAGAAGATACGAAGTTAGGTTTAAATAATAATAGAATACCTAGGCTTAATAATAAAGTAGATTAAGAATAATACCTCGGATTATATATTCGATCTACGGTTTACCCTTCCGGATTTATAAAATAATATAAATACTATTACCTCCTATATCCGAATAGAAGTTTATTATTTATAGGTTTAGTATAAAGGTCGCTTCCTAGCGCCGCTTATTATAATAATAATATATCGTATATTCTTTTATAATAAGGTAAGCGGTATTAGGCTCGGGCGGTATTACGAAAATATATAGAACCTATTACCTACTAGTATAGTTATTCTTATAATAACGGCGCTTTATTATAGGTTTAAAGAATATGAAATAAAATACTATATTATTAAAAAATAAAACGGTAATAAAGTTAGAGGTAAGATAACCTCCTAAGATATAAATATTAATATTTATATTAATAAATCTTCGAGTTATATTCGAATAGGTTACGAGAGTATAGTACGAGTAAAGAGAAATAAAGATATGTATTATTATAAAGATATTATATAATCGTATAATAAATATTTATAATAGAAATATATATAGTAAGGACTATCGATAGCCGGTAATTAATTTATTTAAAGAATCTCTAGAGGACCTAAAAGATAAACCGGACTTCGTAAAAGTAATTACGGAAATATAAATAAAAAATACTATTAACTCGCTACTCGATAATAATACTATTAACTCGTTATATAACGGGGATACTACTAACTTAATTAATAAAGATAATAATATAACCTAAGAATAGAGGTAAATAGCGGGCGATATAATTTCGGTATATATAAAAAAGATAATTTATAAATATTATTAATTAATTTTAAATATATAGGCCGAAGATATATTTAATAACCTAGTCGTTAAAGAATATTAATCGGGGGAAAAGAAAAAGGATATATTTAATATAAAAATTATTAATATTAATAACGATAAAGACGATTTCGAGATTAAGATATAATAGTTATAGAGTTTTTATACCCTCCTAAACTAGATTCACTTTATCGCGGGGTTATAAAATAAGAAATAATTATAAAATAAAAATAATTAAATTATAAATAATAAAGCGAAGTATAAAAAGATAAAATAAAGGTAGTTAAAAGATAAATAAATAATATATTTATCCGTTAGTACTATATATAGGGAGGATCCTAAATAACGATTAAATAATTAATGCGGATAATAGTAAATAGATTTATATCTACTATATAATAGTATTTAAAGAAGAGATCTAAGCCATTTATCTATATAAACGCGAATATATATATTTATTAGGAATCCGCCGGGTTATAAAAATTCTCTTATACTCTAAGATTATCCGACTCGGACGATACTACGTATATAGGTAAATTATTAAAGCCGTCCGAATTAAATAAATTTAGGGTTAGGAAAGGCATAAAGAAGTTATAAAACCTAAATAATATTAAATACTCGTAAAATATTTAAGGACGTAACGACTAATAATTTAAATAATTAAGAAAGTTTATAAAGAATAATAAACTTATATTACGAAAGTTATTAATATATATATATAATAAACTAGAGTTACTAAACTTATTAATAGTAAATATTATTTATTAATAGGACCCTATTTAAACCCCCGACTTATTAATCCTATTAAACCTCGGGTCGGTATTTAATATAAAGTTTTAACGTAAACCCGTAGACGGCTTTCTAATAGGGCTGATAGCGCTTAGAGTATACTAATATTTACTTTTAAGATTTACCGATATACTCCTAAATAATTATATTACTACTCTATAATTAATTTTTAAATAATTTTATATATTATTAAATATCTTTATAATTATTTTATACTATATCTTTAAATAACTCTATTAGGTTATTATTATTTATAATATACTATTTAATAATTTTATTATTAGTTTATAATATATTTTGAAATATATCTTGAAATAATTTTATAACTACTTTTATAATTAACTCGATAATTAAGATTATATTTATCTCTCTAATTAATTTTATTATTAATCTTTATATAATTATATATTAATATATACTCGAGATATTAGAATAAATATTTATATATTAAATATATAATAAGATAGTATTATTATTAGAAATTAATAAGAAACTTATATAATATATAATAAAATAAATAATAAGATAAGTTTATAAATTATATTCTATATATTCTATATATTACTTTATAAATTAGATTCTAATTTTTACTATTTATAATAATATAAATATAAATATAGTATAGATATAAATATAGTATAGAATAAAATTAAATTTACTAGAATAATTCGTAATAAATATATATTAAATAATTTATATATTATTACTACTTTTTATTTCTATTTCTTTCTAAATATATATATAAATATAAAATATATATATAAGGAAGTAATAACTACTATATAGATAATTTTATTAAATATAATATAGTAAACTAATTATATAGATTAAGTTTAGTATTAAATATTTATATTATTAACGTAAAACTTTTTATATTAAAATAATATAACTTTTATATATTAAGATCTTATTTCGAGACGTACGAAAGTATATAAATAGAAAAGAAAGATTTTTCTCTTTCTTTTCTTTTTTTTAGATTGTGTTTTATATATAAAAAAATTAATTTAAATATTTATTATAATCTAATCTCTACTCTAATATATAGAGAGAATTAGTATTATATTTAAATAATTTATTATATAAAAGTATTATTATTAATACTAAAATTATCTAGATAATATTTATTTAGTAATAATTCCTATTTTATAATAGAATAATTATATATAGAATTATAAAAATTATATTTAAAATAATAATAAATATTAAAATATTAAAATTAACTATAAAATAATTTGATAATATATAAATAAATAAATAAATTTAAAATCTAAAATATCGTGAAATTATTTGAAAATAATAATTATTTTATTAATTTATAATTATATATTACTATTAATAAAAAAGAGAAGAGAAATAATAATAATAAAATAAATAAAATAAATTTAAAAATATATTAAGAATTTATATCTAGATTAAGTATATTATAGAAATTTAATAAATATAAAAAAATAAAAAAATATATATATAAATTAAAGTAAATCTAATTTATATTATATTAGAATATATTAAGTTTTCCGCTAAACCCCTAGCGACGATTAACTATAATTTATCGTTAAGAATAACTCCTCACGTGATTTTATTTCTTAAATTCTAGTTAATAGTATACCTCTAAATAATCTTATTACTACTCTATATTATATTCTTAAATACTCTTATTACTACCCTATAGTATACCCTCTTAAATCGCCCTATTACTACTCTATACTATATTTTAAATATTCTTATTATTACTCTATATTATGCCCCTAAATACTCTTATTATTACTTTATAGTATAGCCCTCTAAATACCCCCGTTACTATTTTATAGTATACTCCTAAATGACCCGGTATACCCCCAAATAGTACTATTACTACTCTATAATATATACTCCTATATAGCCCTATTATTACTTTATAGTATATCTCTAAATAGTTTTATTACTACTTTATAATATACCTCTAAATGGCTTTATTATTACTCTATAATATACCCCTAAATAACTTTATTACTACTTTATAGTATACCCCCAAATGGCCTCATTTTACCTTATAGTATATACTCCGAAATACCCTATTACTACTCTATAATATACTTTTAAATACCTCTATTACTACCCGATATTATACTTTTAAATAATCTTATTACTACTTTATAATATATATTTTTAAATAACTTTATTATTATCTTATAATATATACGAGTAAATAATTATATTACTACTCTAGAATTAATTTTCAAATAATTTTATATATTATTAAATATCTTTATACCTATTTTATAATATATCTTTAAATAACTTTATTAAGTTACTATTATCTATAATATACTCTCTAATAATTTTATTATAAGTTTATAATATATTTTAAAATATATTTTAAAATAATTATATAATTATTTTTATAATTATTTTTATAATTATTTTTATAATTAATATTATATTTATCTCTATCACGGGGTGGACTTTGGTAGGAGTATTACTATAAATATTTATTAAGACGGCGGGCTGAGCCCTACCGCTAGCCCTATCGGGACTAGGGTGACACTAGGATTCTAATATATCAGGGCCAAATCCTCTATAGAATAATCAATATCTTTTATACTATATACTATTATATTAACCCCTTGTTAAATAATAGTCACGGCGACACTAACGTAGAATCATACCTCTTCTACATTAATAAGAACGATTATACTAGTTATAAATAGTAAAATAACCCCTAAAACGGCTAATATACTCCCTATTAACCACTATATTTAAAATAATTTACTCCGTATCGATAGCGAGCCTTATTTATTTAGCGCTTCCGTACTATACTTTACTACCTTAAATAAGTACTTCTAAGCTCTTTATTAAGTTATTAAAATAGTTTATTCAATACTCTTTTTATTTAGGGTATTTATAATAAATATTAAACTAAGTATTTAAAACGTCCCTTTATTTATTTCTCTTTTATTAATATAACTACTTATCTTAATAAGTTATTTATTAAGTAAACGTCTAGCCTAATAAGTATATTACTAGTTATATCTCTTACGCTTTCGCTATAGAAAAAGAATACTAGAATACTAGTCTTTTAATACTACTTTTATTATTCGCCTAATATTATTACTTTTAATATTTATTATTAATTATTACCTTGGCTATTACCCTAAAAGAAACTTAGTTAAGCCCTATTACAGTTAATTTTACTTTTTATTTATAAGAATTCCTATTATTAAATAAATATATCTTAAAATAAATAAAAGTTACTCTTAACGTTAGACGAGTAGTTATTTAAATAATTATACGGTTTTTTTATCCTCCTATTAAAGTACCCCTTTAATATTTATTAAAGAGGGCCCGGAAAGCGAAGTAGTTTAACGACGACCTTTCGGAGTACGTTAAATTTAAATAGTTTATTATATAACTACCCTAGGTTATAAATAAGATATCTATAATACCGTTTATCGGTACCTTCCGAAGGGATATTAAAAAGCTACGTTAACGCCTATAAAAGGAGTAGTCTTTAAAGGACGAATTTAAAAACGAAGAAATTATAACTCCTCCCGAGCCCGAGTAGCCTATTATAAATTCCGAATAAATAATATAATTTATAGAATCGCTAGAAATTTAGGCCTTTATTATTAAGCTAGTAACTAGGATAAAGGAAGACCTAATAGGACCTTAAGGCCTATTAAGAGTAAATGGCTTAATTAGTTAAAACGGTACTAATTTTAGGGTAAGCGCCTAGAATAAACTAAAACTCGAAGAAATTAAATTCTTCGATCTTAAGAGTAATAAAAAGGATAACCTATTTACCTTAAAAAGGTATATTATATATAAGAACGTTTTCGACTTTAAGGATCGCGTTAATAATATAATTAAATAATACGGCGAAGAGGAAGTACGAAAGTTTTTATTTTTATATCTTAAGGGAGTAGCCCTTAAATAATTCTTAAATAAATTAAGTATTAATATTAAGGCGCTAATACGTACCTTCGTTAACCCTAAATAAATAAATCGTTTTATTAAGCGATTTAAAATAAAGACGCTAGAAGTTATATATAAACTTCGTTTTAATAAATATAGATTCGTTTAAATATATATTAGTAAAATACCTAGGTAGTATATAAATAAGATATTTAATCTAACTAAGGCCGCCGATATTCCTAGCGTATATTAATAAATATCCATAATCTACGACTAATTTAACTCTGATTTTAAACCTTTTATTAATCCGCTTAAATCTAGTATCTTATTAAATAAATTCCTTAATTTACTTAACGTTAAGGAAGAAGCCTAGCTAGGAATAATACGAAATAATAAAATAACTAGGCCTCTACCGCCTTTTAAATTAAAGGGTTTACGGTAAAGCTAATAGAATTATTAATAACTTAACCGGTTCCGGCTATAATAGAACTAGTTACCTTAAACTATTTCTTATTAATTCATTAATCCGGCCTATTAAAATATATTAAATATCCCTTAAATATAGTAGTAGCCTCGTTAAATTTAACTACTACCTATTTAGTTATAAATTATTAGTAGTAGTACTAGTAATATACCTTTCCCTTTTAGAAATAGGAATCGTCTTAACTTTTAACCGCGCTAAGAAAACCGCGGGCCTATAACCGGTAGTTATAATCTTAACCGTTTCGAGTAATAATAAATACCCTCTAGGCGTATAACTACTTACTATAAAACCGAGGTATAAAAGGATTATTCTTAGGAAGATAATACTATAGAGTAATAAATAAAAGAGTAATTTATACTTAATATTAATTACGCTAAGAAGTAGAGCCAGGATTAATAGTAAAAGGATTATTATAATAAATAAGACGAAATAGCCGGCTATTAGGTAATTATTATCGATTCGCCTAAATAAATCGAGTGCTGTATTTATAAGGAGTCGTTCTCTTTTAAAAACGTATTATATATATACTTTAGAAGTTAAGGTTTAGGTAGGAACCCTACTAAAACCTCCTACCCTAAACGTTTAGTTATAAATACTATTTAAAAGAGTAAATAGTCTTTAGTAATAAACGAGAATACGGAAACTTATTATTAAATTAAAACGAATAACGAATTACTAAAATAGAAGCCTATTATTAAATTAAACTACGACTCTTCTAAAAATACGGGAATAGGATAAACGTTTAGGAAGTATTAATACGCCGGTATTCGGGTCGGCCTAAACTCTAAAATTAAAATAGAAAAGGGCTATAAAGATACTAGCTATAAAGTAATTATCGCCGATTATAAATTTATAGTACGCTTTCTCTTAAAAGCTAGAATTCGTACTATAGTAACCCTACTCTAAGTTACTAGTATTAGTACTAACCGCTATATTATTTCTATATATATTGTTACCTCCTTATACTTCCCCGGGAAAATAAAGAGTGGTAATAAAATAATAACCGAAACCGCCTCTAAGGAAGTTTATATTATGGATAATCTTAAAGTAGGTATATTTATTAATATAGACGTTATGACCCCTAAAGGAATTAATATATTAATATCTCGTTAAATAGCCCGTATCGGTAGCTACGATATAAAGTACCTTATCGACGTTTACTTAAGGGGTATAAATATGAACCGGCCGGTATATACTACGAAAATAAAAATTATCCTTTTATAAATTATTATAATTATCGAAGTTTATAAGCTTAATCTACTAGTACGAGATTATTTCTTTAAACCGGTAGATACTAACCTATATCTCTTTACCGGAATCGTTAACGATAGAATAAAATTAATACTTATAAAGAATAAGACGGATAAGTTTATTAAAATCCTAAGAAATATAAGGCTTAGCTAGGTACTAGAGATTTAATTTAATAATTATTATAGTATTACTATAAGCGATAACGATGTTCGCGAGCTCGTTATACGAAGGCCTCCTTAGGAGTATAAAGAAACTTTTATTAAAAACGCTTTTAATAATATAATTACCGCTAGTATTAATTTATTACTTCTTAAATAGCCTTTAGGGGGTAAAGATATAAAGAATTTAACTAGTTCCCGGCCTTCTATTCTATTAATAAAGGTAATTACTTCGATAAAGAATAATATCCTCTTAAACGGTATTATTATTTATAGTAAATAACCGGAGCTAGTAAAGATTATTAATTAATTCCCTATACTCTAGGTAGAAAGAGGCTTTATTAATATTCTAGAAAACGAATAAATACGTATACTACTTCGTACCGACTAGGAAGATAAAGTATTTAAAACGATACGTATTTATCCTATAAATAACGAGAGCCGGAAGATTATTAACGAAACCTTTAATAAACTATATATTTAGGGACGGCTTAAATAAACGATATAAACTACTCTATTTAACTTCCTAGTCTTCGTTATTTAGACTATAAAATTAGATAGTATTAAAAAGGGCCGTGCCGTTATTAATATTCGAGGTTTAAATACTATAGTTATAGTAGACGTCTACTATTTACCTTTATAGAATAATATAATTAACGCCGTTAAGGGTTATCGTTAGATTACCGTTATCAACGCGGCTAGTTTCTTTTATTAATAGCGAGTATACCCTAAGGATAGATATAAATTTACCGTTGTATTATACCGCGGCTAAGAGATTTTTAATATTATAATAATAGGATTTAAGAACTCGCCTACGTACGTATAATAGTAAATAGACCGGATCCTACGTATCTATAAAGTATTCGCCCGAGTATATATCGATAACGTTATAATATTCTCTTAGACCCTCGAGGATTATATTTAGTACCTATATATAATATTTTCTTTATTCGTTAAGTTTAATATTTTAATTAACCCTAAGAAGGCGTTTATCGGTTATCCGTTAATTATATTATTTAACTAGAAAGTTAACTCGTTCGGGTTATTAATTTCTAAAGAAAAGTTTATAATTATTAAATAACTAACTTTCTCTTAAACGCTAGTAGTATTTAAGATATACCTAGGAATAACTAGTTAATTAAGAGATTATATTAAAGATTATACTACTCTAGCCAGGCCTTTATAAGATAAGAAAACCGTATTATTAAATAAAGTACCCCCTATAAGCGCTTAACGATAGGAATATATTAAGAAGACTAGTTTTAAATTACTTTCCTTATAGGAGATCCGTTCGTTTAAAGTTATTTAGAGTACCCTTTTTAAGCCTTCCTTTCTATATTACTTCGACGATAAAAAGGAACTATTTATCGACCTTAATATTAGTAAAGAATTCGGTTACGGGGTCATAGTTTATTATATTATAAAAAAATTAAAAGACTCTTATCCCGACTAGAAATAAATTTAGCCTATCCTTTTCCTTAGCCGACTCTTTAAGGATATAAAAATACGCTATTAACTTATTAAAATAAAACTAGTAGGAATAGTATAAATATTTATTAAGGTTAAGTATATAGTCGAATTAACCCTTAAGACGGTCGTCTATATTAATTATAAAGCTACGCTTAGTATAATTAAATAAATAAATATAATTACTTTATCTACGGTAAAGATTAATTTACGTATCGTACGGGCCTTAGATTATATTCAGCGTTTTTAAAATATAAAGATCCGTTATAAACTTAGTGTTAAATATATAATACTAGACGCCCTATCCCGACTATAGTAAAAGAACATAATTAAGGACTTTTTAGAAGGCGAGCTAGATATACTCTAGGTATATATATATAAGGTCTATATACTAATAGAAATAAACATATAGTTTAAATAAGAATTACTTTAAGGGTATTAGAATAACGACTTTTAAATTAAAATAAATTATATATTTAATTATAACGTAGAAACTAGCGAGGACACCGTAGATCTTCCTTTTTCGAAGAGGAATAACGGCTTAATATAACGTACCGATAATTTAGTTATTAATCGAGTATATATACTAGAACGCTTATATATACCTTCTTTATACATTAAAGTCTTATTTAACGTCGTATATTCTAGTTTATATATAGGAAGATATAAGTATTATAAGATTATAATTAGGTATTAATATATATATAAACTAGATAAGAAGCTAGGGGAGTATTTACGATACTATTTATAATATTAATTATTCGGTACTCCTAGGTATAAACCTTATAGAGTACTATAGTTTATTCTTACACCGCCCTCTTCTTTCTATACGATTTTTATCGATTTTATCCTAACCTTACCCCTTTCGTAGGAAGGATTCGATAATATTATAACCGTTATATATAAATTTTCCCGAAAGGTAACCGCGATTCTAGGAAAATTAATATAAAAGGTAGAGTAATAAGTAGATATATTATTACGTTATTTATATTTAATAGACTAGGGTATTCCGAAGGCTATTCTTTCCGACCGCGATTATAAGTTTATAAATACCCTATAAAAGGCTTTATTTAATAAGTTTAGGGTAAATTTAATATTCTCT